>RRZU011863618.1_pt1 | contig 26577 bp, 28 predicted proteins | sample 2165561 | NCBI WGS metagenome assembly RRZU01 (sample SAMN10456909, study PRJNA506462) | wastewater metagenome | isolation source: wastewater sludge | place: USA: Moscow, Idaho | reverse complement strand
TACTCGATCTCGTCGTAGTCCAGATGCCACGGGAAGGACCCCTCGCGCAGGCTGAGCACCCCGGCCGCCATCGGCACGCCGTCGCGTCCGGTGACGACATCGCGCACGCGGACGTCCATCTGCGGCCGGTTGAGCTCTGCCGGGAAGGGGTCCAGCGCGATCCGGTCCACGCCGGCGACATGGGTGAGCCGGCCCGCGGGAGCGCGGCTCGGCATACCGCCCCATGGTGATCCGACAGGCGAGGGTGACCCAAGGCCGCCCGCGGGCAGGCCGAAGGGCGCCGCCGCCGAGGACTCGACGACGACGTCCACGCCGCGTTCGCGGGCCAGGTCGCGGGCAAGTGGGGTCAGCCGGTCGTGCGGGCCGACGACGAGCGTCGTCGCACCCGACGCGGCGACACGCAGCACGTCGTCGGACGTGAAGGTGCGCCGCTGGACCGGCCGGTCACTCACGCGCGCCCCGAAGGGTGCGTGAGTGGACCGCGGCTCACTTGACCGAGGTCACCCCGGTCGCGGGCAGGATCGACTCGACGTCGCCATGCGGCCGCGGGATGACGTGCACGCTGACGAGGTCGCCGACCCGCTGGGCCGCCGCGGCCCCGGCGTCGGTCGCGGCCTTCACGGCACCGACATCGCCGCGGACCATGACGGTGACATAGCCGCCACCGATCTGCTCCTTGCCGATGAGGGTGACATTGGCCGCCTTGACCATGGCGTCGGCCGCCTCGATGGCGCCGACAAGACCTCGCGTCTCGATCATCCCGAGGGCGATGAACTGGGGGTTGGCCACTGGTGGGTTCCTTTCGGTTGGGTGGTGCACAAGCAAGCGTGACTGGTGGGTATGCCGGTCCGCGGGTCACGGGCCGGGGGTCGGTGTCAGGGCGCGTTCTGCATCTGCGCGAGCACTCTGGCGATGATCCGTTCGAGCTGCTCGTCGGTGGGGGGCGCGCCCGCTCCGGCCGTCGGGGCGCCGCCGGGTAGACCGCCCCGGCGGACGTCCGGGGCCAGCTCGTAGGCGACGGCCGGCGGTGGCCGCAGCGGGTAGGCGACCCGCTTGATATTGAGCAGGTGGGTCACCGTGATGTTGTCGCCGACGACGGCGCCGCCGCCCCCGCCCGGGCCGAGGGTGAGCGAGGGCATGACCCCGGTGGTCGCGCCGATGGCGCCCAGGGTGCCCCAGGTGTTGACGATGATCCGGAAGGCCGGCTTCTCCAGGCCGAAGGCGAGGATGACGTCCTCGTCGCGGGCGTGGATGACCAGGGAGTGGCCGTCGCCGCCATAGCGGAGCAGCTCGAGGGACCGCTCGCAGCCGGCCCGCCACCCGTCGGCGACATAGAAGCCGAGAACGGTGGTGAGCTTCTCCCCCGACAAGGGCTCGTCCCGGCCCACCGACGCGAGGTCGACGACGAGGATCCGGGCCTCCTGGGGGACCTTGATGCCCGCCGCGGCGGCGAGGGCCTGCGGGGTGCGCCCGACCGCGGCCGGGTTCATGCCGCCGGAGCTGGTGAAGAGCAGCCGTTCCAGGGCGGGCTTGTCGGCGGGCGGCACCCAGTAGGCGCCGAGGGCGGCCATCTCCGAGCGCAGCTGCGCGGCGATCGGGGCGTCGGCGACGACGGCCTGTTCGGTGGCGCAGATGACCGAGCAGTCGAAGGACTTGCTGTTGACGATCGCCTCGGCGGCGGCGCGGACGTCGGCGCTGCGGTCGACATACACCGGGACATTGCCCGGCCCGACGCCCAGGGCGGGCTTACCGGTGGAGTGGGCCGCGCGGACCATCGGGGTGCCGCCGGTAGCGAGGATGAGCGAGGTGGCGTGGTGCTTCATCAGCTCCTGGCTGCCCTGGAGGGTGGAGTTCTGCATGCAGGAGACCAGACCCTTGGGCATCCCGGCCCGCTCCCCCGCCTCGGCCATGAGCCGGACCGCCTCGTAGGTCGCCCTGGCGGCGGAGGGGTGTGGGGCGACGATGATCGCGTTGCGGGCCTTGACGCTGATGAGCACCTTGAAGATCGCCGTCGAGTTCGGGTTCGTCGACGGGGTCAATCCGACGACCACCCCGACCGGCCAGCCGATCTCGATGATGCCGCGGGCCTCGTCCCGGCGGAGCACGCCCACGGTGGGGGTGTCCTTGATCGAGTCCCAGACGCCCTTGGCGGCGAACTCGATCTTCAGCGTCTTGTGCGCCGCGACGCCGTAGCCGGTCTCGTCGTGGGCCAGCTGAGCCAGCCTTGCCGAGTCCCGCATGATCGCGTCGACCATGGCCTGGCAGACCCGGTCAACCTGGGCCTGGTCGGCGGCCATGAACTGCTTCTGGGCGGCCTTGGCGGCCACCGCGAGCGAGCGGGCCTCCTGGATCGAGACCAGGTCGGCGTCGAGCTCGGCCATCTCAGCCCTCCCTCGGTGCGGCGGCGACGGACAGGACGGCATCGCGGAAGGCCGAGGTCGCGGCGACGACCGCGCTCTGCTCGCCGACGAGGTAGCCCCCGGAGAAGTTCGTCTCCGACGGCGGCGCGAACCACACGGCGAGGTCGACCTCGGCCGCCTTGAGGGCCGCGTCGAGCGCGAAGGTGGCCTCGAGCGGCGGGGCGATGACGTACCCCAGCGAGGTGCCGAGCGGGACGCCGGCCTCGCGGCTGAGGAAGCTGCCGGTGCGGGCGATCGGGTGGGCGAAGAAGGCGTGCGTCCCCTCCTCGTTGGCCGACTCGAACCACGCCTTCGTCTGGGCGTAGTCGACGCAGGCGGCCAGCCCGGCCCGGGCCTCCTCAGGGTCCGGGGCGGCGAGGACACCGATGATCTCTCCGGACAGCGGGCCACTGGCGTGCCCGGAGCCGGCGTAGAAGGACCGGGCGTAAACCACCGAACAGTCCGCCTTCTTCGTCGCCTCGTCGAGCGAGGCATAGAGGACGTCGTCGATATCCGCGGTGACGATGGCGATGCTGCGCTGGTCGTCGGTGAGGTCGAACTTCGCCGCGAGCCGGCGGTCCACCCGGGGGATGACCCTGGTCGCGAGGATCGTCGCCCGGATCGGGTCGAGGATGGCCATCAGCGCTCACCCGCCTGGAGAAGCCGCAGGTCGATACCGCTGGCCTGGGCGGCGACGACCGCGCGGACGTGCTCGACGACGAAGGCACCGGCCTCCATGGGGTTCGTCCCGCCATTCTCGGTGATCATGCAGACGACATCGCGGTGGGCGTCGGTCTTGCCCGGGCCGGGCCGCCAGCCGGAGTAGACGCTGAGCGCGTCGGCCACACCGAGGCCCGGCCGCTCGCCGATGAGCAGCACGACGACGTCCGCACCGATGACGGCGTTGACATCGTTCATGACGCCCACCCGGGCGAAGGTGACGAAGAAAGGCGTGCCGACGGTGAGCCCGGCCGCCTTGAGGCCACTGTCGAGGACCGGGTAGATCTTGCCGAGGTTGTTCGTCACCGCCGCCGCCGAGAGGCCATCGCCGACGACGATCTGGACGTTCGGGCGCTTGGCGCAGCGCTGGTCCAGCGTCGCCTTGGCCTCCTCGCTGAGCAGCCGGCCGAGGTCGGGCCGCAGGAGGTACTCGTCCCGGTTCGCCACCTGGGTCTGCACCGCGAACAGCCCGAACTCGTCGAGCACCGACTGCGGGACGGTGCCGAAGATCGCGTCCTGGGTCACCGCGTGGTCGGCGTGGAAGAGCAGCATCGACCAGGTCCGCGGGCGGCTCCCGGCCCGTCCCACCCCGATGCGCGCTCCGGTGGAGGCGGCGAGATTGGTCAGGCCGGTGGGGTTGGCCGGGTCGAGAACGCCGAGGGTATGCCGGTCCGCCGTCGGGTCGGCGACCTCGACCCTCGGGGTGGGTCCGGTCTGCGGCCGCGGGGAGGCCCCAGCCATCAGGGCCTGGGCCGCGGCCGCGGTCGGGGCGGCCGCGGGGGTACCTGCGCCGGCCGGTGTCGGGACACTCGGTGTCGGGACACTCGGTGTCGGGGCGCTCGGTGTCGGGATGCGCGGCGGCGGGGCGCTCGGGGTCGGCATACCGGCGCCGGAGAGCTCGGTGAGGATGTCCGCGACGAGCGAGCGGACCTCGGCAGGGGTCAGGTCGGCCATCGCGTCACCGGGCCAGGAAGAAGGACGCGTCGCCGGCGCGGTCGGTGAGCCGGCCGTCGCGCATGAGGCCGAGTCCCTCCATCCACGCCTCGAACTCGGGCAGGGGTCGCATCCGCAGCAGCGCCCGCAGGCTCGGCGCGTCGTGATAGCTGGTGCTCTGGTAGCTGAGCATCGAGTCGTCGCCCATCGGGATGCCCATGATGAAGTTGACCCCCGCGGCACCGAGGAGCACGGCGAGGTTCTCGTTCTCGTTCTGGGTCGAGCGGGCGTGGTTGGTGTAGCAGACGTCGCAGCCCATCGACAGGCCGGTCAGCTTGCCCATGAAGTGGTCCTCGAGCCCGGCGCGGGCGATCTGGGTCGAGTCGTAGAGATACTCGGGACCGATAAAGCCGACGACGGTGTTGACCTGGAAGGGGTCATATCGTTTCGCCAACCCGTAACAGCGTGCCTCCATGACGAGCTGGTCGGCGCCGTGGTGGGCGTCGGCGGACAGCTCGGCGCCCTGGCCGGTCTCGAAGTACATGTAGTTCGGACCGGTCGCCACGGCATACCGCTTGGCCAGGGCGTAGGCCTCGTCGAGCATCCCGACGTTGATGCCGAACGACTCGCACCCCTTCTGCGAGCCCGACAGGCTCTGGAAGACCAGGCCCAGCGGGGCACCGTGCCGCATCGCCTCCATCTGGGTCGACACGTGGGCCAGGACGCAGTTCTGGGTCGGGATCTCCCATCGGGTGATGACCTCATGGGTCATCTCGAGCAGCCGCGAGACGCTGCCCACCGAGTCGTCCGAGGGGTTGATGCCGATGACCGAGTCGCCCGAGCCGAAGCTCAGCCCCTCGTAGACGGCGGCCCGGATGCCCTCGACCGAGTCGGTCTGGTGGTTCGGCTGGCACCGCGAGCCGAGCGTGCCGGCTAGGCCGATGGTGTTGTTGCAGTGCTTGACATTGCGGATCTTGCTCGCGGCGAGCATGAGGTCGAGGTTGCTCATCAGCTTGGTCACGGCGGCGACCATCTCCGCGGTCATCCCGCCGGCCGCCTGCCGGATCATCTCGTTCGTCGTGGTGTCGGCGAGCAGCCACTCGCGCAGCTCACCGACCGCCCAGCCCTTGATCTGCCCGTAGGCCGCCTCGTTCACGGCGTCGTCGATGACCCGGGTGACCTCGTCCTCGTCGTACGGGACGGCGGGGTTGGCCCGCAGCGTCTCGAGGGTGACCTCAGCGAGGACGAACTTGGCCGCCATCCGCTCGGCGGCAGACTCCGCGGCGATGCCGGCCAGCCGGTCGCCGGACTTCTCCTCGTTCGCCTTGGCGAGGAGGTCCTTGATGTCGCGGAACTCGTACCGGTGACCGAAAAGAGTGGCCGCGAGGATGCCGTCAGTCATAGAACACCAGCGTCTTGATCGACAACGGGACGGCCCGGCCGTCGAGCATCGGCAGGCCGATGTCGACGAAGTCGCCTTCGCCGAGGCCCACCTGGTCGATGACGAGCAGCGGGAGGCCGGGGCGGATGGCCTGGATGGTCTGGCCGAGCACCTGGGCGTAGTCCTGGGTCATGACGAGCACGAGCGGCTGGGTCCGCGACGTCGAGTCGTGGTAGGCGACGATGTCCGATGCGACGGCGGTGAGCTCGGCATACGCCACGCCGCTCGGCAGGTCGACGACGATGGCGACCAGAGCATCCCGCTCGAGGTCCCAGCGGGCCAGCGCCACCCCGACCGCCTCGGCGAACTGCCCGGCCCCGACGGTCGCGGGGCGCACGACGGGCAGGTTGCGCAGCGGCAGCAGGTCGGCGTCGGCCCAGATCGTCGAGCCGCTGAGGGTGACCGTCTGGCCGGCCGCCCCGAGCACCGTGGCCCGGATCGTCTCCGGCGGCTGGCGCACCTTGAGGTGGGCGATCCGCTCGTTGGCGCGCATCGCCGCCGCGAGGAGCGGACCGACATCGCCATATGCCGCCACCTCGGCGATCGTGCCCGCCGGAGTCTGGTCGTAGTAGCACGCACCGACGCCACCGGTGAAGAAGACCGAGGTCGACCCGCTGGTGTGAGCCAAGGGGGCGGTGATGGCGATCCCCGGGCCGAGGGTGACCGGGGTGCCCGTGGCGAGGTCCGCGACGAGGTCGGCCATCGCGTCGCAGAACCGCCGCAGCGTCGGCAGGCTGGCCGGCTCACCCTCACGCAGGTCCAGGTGCAGCGCGTCGGCGATGACCCGTCCCGGCGGAGCGAGGCGGCGGACCCGACCAGAGGGGTCCAGCTCGACCTGGCGGCCGCCGACGGCGAGCGCGGCCGAGGACAGATGCCGACCCATCGAGAAGACCGCGGCGTTCGAGGTGCCGCCACCGACGTCGACCGTCGTCACCTGTTCGTAGTGGTCGGCCGACCAGCGCGCCACACCCGAGCCACGGCCGGCGATCTGGCTCTCGGCGCTCGGCCCGGCCACGGTGACAACGAAGTCACCCGCCTCGGCCGACAGGGCGGCGAGGATCGCATCGGCGTTCGTGGTGCGCGCCGTCTCCCCGGTGATGATGACCGCGCCGGTCTCGATCGCCGCGGGTTCGATGCCGGCGAGATCGTACTCACGGCGGACGATCCGGGCCAGCGCGGCGGCGTCGACCTCGTCCGGGCTGGTCAGCGGGGTCTGGTGGACCTCGCTGCGGTGGAGCACCGACTTCTCGTCGACCTGGATCCGCGGGACCTGGCCCGGGCGCGCGACATTGTGCAAGGACAGCCGAGAGAAGACGATCTGGGTCGTCGTGGTCCCGACGTCGATCCCCACACTGAGGACGTCGCGGCTGGGGCCGGGCACGGGCGCGTCAGCTCTTCCGGAAGCTCACGGCGCCGTCGACGTCCATGGAGTCGAGAATGCCCACGACGAGCGCGTCGCTGCTCTGGTCGCGGGTGTGCTGCCCGTGCCGGGCCGCGCTGCCGGTGACGACGAGGACCAGCTCGCCGGTCCCGGCGCCGACGCCGTCCACGGCCACGAAGATCGGCCCCGAGCTCTCGCCGGACGGGTCGGTCTGCTGGACGAGGAGCAGCTTGGACCCGGTGAGGCTGGGGTCCTTGACCGTCGACACGGCCGAGCCCTTGACCCGCGCGATGAGCATCCGGCGCCTCCGTCGTCGTCGATGGTGGGGCGGCATACCGCCGTCACGGCGACGCTAGTCGCACAACGGGGCTCGGACAAGGTCTGTAAACGAACCTTTTCACCCTCGGGGGTATGCCGGAGCGGCCCTGGTCAGGGTCAGCGGGAGCCGGTGGTGAGCGCCGCGCGCAGCCGGGCCTCGTCGACCCGCCAGAAGGTGTGCTGGCGACCGTCGACGAGGATGACCGGGATCTGTTCCCAGTACTTCTCCCGCAGCGCGTCATCGTCGTCGATGGAGAGGACCTCGACGCCCACGTGGAGGTCCGCGTCGACCCGGTCGACGACCTCCTTGGCGAGATCGCAGAGGTGGCACGAGGGCTTGCCGATCACGGTGATCCGGGCTGGCATGGGCTCGTCCTAGAAGAAGGCGCTGCGGCGCTGCCGGAGCAGGGAGTGGAGGGTCTGCTGGATCGACTCACGGATCCGGTCGGTGAGGTCGAAGACGAGCATCGGGTCCTCGGCGGCAGCCGGCCCGAGGTGACCGGTGTGGACCGGCTCGCCGAACTCGATGAGCCACTTGCTCGGCAACGGGATCAGCCCGAGCGGTCCGAGCAGCGGCCAGGTGGGCGTGACCGGGGCGAAGGGCACCCCGAGGAGCCGGGCGACGGTCTTCATGTTGCCGATGATCGGGTAGATCTCCTCGGCGCCGACGATCGAGCACGGGATGATCGGCACCCCGGTGCGGACCGCGGCGGAGACGAAGCCGCCCCGGCCGAAGCGCTGCAGCCGGTAGCGCTCGCTGAACGGCTTGCCGATGCCCTTGAAGCCCTCGGGCCAGACACCCACGAGTTCGCCGGAGCTGAGCAACCGCTCGGCGTCGGACTGGGTGGCCAGGGTCGATCCGGACTTGCGGGCAACCTCGCCGATGAGCGGGGTCTCGAAGACGAGGTCGGCCCCGAGCATCCGCAGGTGCCGATGCGCCGGGTGCTCGTCGTGGACGGCCACCTGGGTCATCAGCGAGTCGAGCGCGACCGTCCCGGAGTGGTTGGCGACGAGCAGCGCGCCGCCCTCACGGGGGAGGTTCTCGATGCCACTGACCTCAACGCGGAACCACTTCGAGTACAGCGGGCGAAGCAGTGGGAGGTAGACATTGTCGGTGAAGTCCTCGTCGAAGCCGAAGGCGTCCACCGAGTAGTCGCCGACGAGCCGGCGACGCACGAAGGCCAGCGTCGCGGCGACCTGCTTTTCCACCTCGTCCGGTGACAGGCCTGCGGCGCTGCCGACCGAGCGGAGCAGCGCGATGGCCATCTCGAGCAGCTCGGCGAGGTCGAGCCCGGCGGTCGCACGCATCTGGGACGACGGCTCGGTGTCTGCCGGCCGGATCGGTCCGGGGACGGGGGCGGGCCCGAGTGGGGCGACCTTGGCCACCGGCTGGGGGCGATGCCGGGGCGGCACGGTCGGGCGGATGGGGGCAGTGGGGCGGGTCCCGCTGACGCCGGGCGCCTGCGGTGCCGAGGGCCGACGCGGGGCCGCGGAGCGGGCCGCCGCCTGGGACACCAAGGCCCGTGCCGGGTCGCTTGACGCTCTCGGCCGGCGCCGGGTCGCGGACGCCGTCGGCGAGGCCGGCGCTGCCGGCGGGGTGTGAGGTGCGGCCGGCGTGGCCGACGCTGCCGCCGAGGTGAGAGGCGCGGCCGTCGGCGGTTCCGCACGGAGGACCGGCTCGGTCGGGGTGACCGAGGGCGGTGCCTGGACCTTCATGGGGCGAGGCGTGCGCGACGTGGGGGCGGGCGCCGGCGCAGGAGCAACCGTGGGACGGGTTGGGACTGCGGCCGAGGACCCCAGCAACGGCGTGCTGACCCGACGGGCCCGCTCGCCACCGGCCCGGGCGGCGCCCCTGGCCAGCGCCGATGCGGCGCTGGTGGAGCGCGCTGGTGTGGGCAGATCGGTCATCGGTCCTCACCCTCCACGACCCGCAGCGCGGACCGCTCTCGCCGGGCCAGCTCGCTGGTGCGCTGCGGGGTCCGGACCGCGTCGGAGATGGCCCGGCGGGACGGACGACGTCCGGTCACCGCGGCAGTTGCTCCGCCAGCTCCGCCGGTGCTGTCAGTCGCGCCTCCGCCCTGACCACCCGCCGGAGCGGCGGCGGCAGGCCGGGGGGCGACGTTCACCCGCTCAGCGGGGGATGCTGGCCGGCCGGTGAAGGGCAGGTCGAGCCGGCCCGGAAAACCGGTGGCACCCGAGCGGAGCAGCGCGGTGACCTTGCCCATGACCTCGCCGACGACTCCGGCGCCGGAGGCGGCGACATGCAGCGCGGTGTCGAGCGCCTGCTCGGCCCCCGGGATGACCGGCGAGAGGTTCTCTGCGTACGTGAGAAAGGCCTCGCGGGTGGTCAGGGTCGGCGAGAACCCGAGGACGGCCCGCATCCGGGTGGTGTCCAGACCCCGGCCGTGCGCGAGCAGGGCCAGCTGGTCGGGCGAGAAGTCGGCCAGCCCGGCACGCTTGACGACCGACCCCATGAGGTCGGAGCCAATCATCGGGATGAAGGCGACCGGGCGCTTCGCGAGCGCCGCGGCCTGCAGGACGGTGATCACCCCGTCACCGGAGACATTGACGATGCCGACGGATGGGCCGGTCGTCGCGAGGTAGATCGCCTCGATCGCGTCGGCCTCGTGGAGGAACTGCAGCCGCGCGTCGAAGCCGAAGGGCACAGGGACGACGGGCAGCGAGAAGTAGTCGGTCATCGCGGTCCGGATGCCCGGGCCGATGACATTCGCCAGGCGCAGCATGGTGATCTCGACGTCCGGGCGACGGCGCGAGAAGCCGCGGACATATCCCTCGACCTCGACCGAGTCCTTGCCGAAGCCGCTGCGAGGCATGACCTTGGGCCCCATGTCCTCGCTGAACATCGCCGGGTCACGCGAGCTCGACCCGTAGACCGCCGCAGAGGACTTCACGACGAGGCGGCGCACGCTGTCGGCCTTCTGGCAGGCCGCGAGCAGCTGCATCGTCCCGATGACGTTGGTCTCTTTCTGGGTGACCCGCCCGCCCGCGGTGGTCGGCGTCGCGATGACATTCATGTGGACGACCGTGTCCACGCCGGACTGCGCGATGATCCGGCCGAGCATCGGCCCACGGATGTCGGCACGGATGAACTCGGCGCGGCCGATCGGGTGCGTCGGGGGGATGACGTCGACGCCGATGATCCGCCCGATGGACGGGTCGGCACTCAGGCGCGTGGCGAAGAGCCCGCCGAGATAGCGGGACACGCCGGTGATGAGGACGACCTCAGTCACAAGCAGCCTCCCATCGCCGATGACGGAGCCAGGCGCTCCACACAGTCATGCTACCGGTGAGTAACCTCGGCCGGCTCGACCCGCCGACGGCAGGTCGAGGGCCGCTGCGGCCCTACTTGCGGTTGCGGCGCTGGTGACGCGTCTTGCGGAGCAGCTTGCGGTGCTTCTTCTTCGCCATCCGCTTGCGACGCTTCTTGATGACCGAACCCATGTCGTCCTCGATGTCTTCTCCGGCACCGCTCCCGCGGTGCGCCAACCTGCTGGGCGCAGCCTACCCGGTCACGTCCCGGCCCGGCGTACCCGTCACCGACCGGACCGGCACAGACACCGTGGGGCGGCCCCCGGTCAGGAGGCCGCCCCACGAAGGCAGTTCAGTGGTCGTCGGTTCGTCACGCGGTGTCGATGAAGGACCCCTGGAGGTAGGTGTGTACGGCGTCCTCGGGAACTCGGAACGAGCGGCCCACCCGCACCGCCGGGAGGTCCCCAGCGTGGACGAGGCGGTACACCGTCATCTTCGACACGCGCATGATCGAGGCGACCTCGGCGACGGTCAGGAACCGCACCTGGGCGAGCTGACGCTCGTTCGACATGTTCTCCTCGATCCCTTGCTTCACGCGTGCAGCGCCAACTTCCCCGTCGGCGGACCTCCACATGCGTGCCAGTACGAAACCTTAGGGGCAGGAGTTAACTCGTGGGAAGATGGTGGACCATCACAGGTTGGCATTCCCACCCGACAACCCACCGGTATGCCGCCCCCGCGCGGGCTTCGCACGGCGACCACGACCCTGCGGTCTTAGTCGAACCAGACGTCCAGGCCGTGGTGCGGGAAGACCGCCTGACGGCTGGCCATGACGGCACGGTCAACCGGGCTGGCCGGGTCGTAGCCCATGTCCCAGGACCGCCACCACAGCCCCGACCCCGGCGCGAGGTCGCTCATCCGCGCGGGTCCGGAGCGCCCGAAGAGCGACTCGACGTGGTCGCGCCACTCCTGCGGGACGGCGCTGCGCGGGTCGACCGGCCGGTGGCTGGCGATCGCGGTGAGGTGAGCCCAGGTACGCGGCACGACGTCGACGACCTCATAGCCACCACCGCCGAGGGCGACCCAACGGCCCTCGCAGAGCTGGTGGGCGAGCCGGTGGATCTGGTCGGCGGCCTCACGCTGCGCGTCGACGGACAGGGCGAGGTGAGCCAGCGGGTCCTCGGCGTGTGAGTCGGCCCCGTGCTGGCTGATGATGATCTGCGGCCGGAAGGCCTTGACGACCGGGAGGATCGCGGCGTTGAGCGCGCGCAGCCAGGGCCCGTCGGTCACCCCCGGCGGCAGCGCGACGTTGACCGATGACCCCGGGGCGCCTGCGCCACCGATGTCGCTGGGCCACCCGGTGCCCGGGAAGAGCGCCCGGCCGGTCTCGTGAATCGACGCGGTGAGCACTCGTGGGTCGTTCCAGAAGATCGCCTCGACTCCGTCGCCGTGGTGGACGTCGATGTCGATATAGGCGACCCGCTCGACCCCGGCGTCGAGAAGCCACTGGATCGCTACGGCGATGTCGTTGTAGACGCAGAAGCCGGACGCCTTGCCGCTCATCGCGTGGTGCAACCCACCGCAGAAGTTCACCCCGTGCGCGATCTCGCCGCGCCATACCGCCTGGGCCATCTCCAGCGAGCCCGCGACGATCCGGGCGCTGGACTCGTGCATGCCCTCGAAGGTCGGGACGTCCTCGGTGCCCAGACCCCGGGCGAGGTCGGTCTGCGTCGGGTCGGACGAGGCGCGCTGGACGGCCTCGACGAACTCGGGGTCGTGCACGGTGTGGAGGACCTCGTCCGAGGCGACGCCGGGGAGGTGGACCTCGACGTCGTCCGCCGCGAACAGGCCGAGGGCATCGCACAGGCGAGCGGTGAGATCGAGCCGGATCGGCGCCATCGGGTGCTCCGGCCCGAAGTTGTACGCGGTGAACGCCGGGTCCCAGACAACCCGGGCGGTCGGTCGCGTCATACCGATGACGCTATCGCTGCTCCCCGGACCGCGACAGCGCGGGTGGGGAGCAGATCGGTCACAACCTCAGCGCGCGGGTCAGTCCCCATGGCCCGACGCGAGCTGCTTGCTCCGCGCGGCGGCGGCCTCCATCGCCGTGACGAAGGCGGCGCGCACCTTGTGGTCGTCGAGCTGACGCAGCGCAGCGACGGTCGTGCCGCCGGGTGAGGAGACCTGCTCGCGCAGCACGGTCGGGTGCTGCCGGGTCTCCTTGAGCATGGTGGCTGCGCCGTAGAGCGTCTGGACGACGAGCTCGGTCGAGGTCGCCCGAGGCAGGCCCAGGACCACGCCGGCCTCGATCATCGCCTCGACGACATAGAAGATGTAGGCCGGCCCGCTGCCGGAGATCGCGGTCACCGCGTCCTGGTACTTCTCCGGGACCGTGACGACCAGGCCGCACGAGGCGAGCAGGGCGTCGGCCTCGGCGAGATGCTCCGGGGAGCAGTGTGTGCCGGGCGAGATCGCGGCCATCCCCTGGTCGACCAGGGCCGGGGTGTTCGGCATGACCCGCACGACCGAGGACCCCTCGGGCAGCCGGCTCTGCAGAAAGGCCGTGGTGATCCCCGCGGCGAGCGAGACGACGAGGTTGCCCGGCGCGATATGGTCGCGGATCTCGTCGAGCAGCCCGTCCATGTCCTGCGGCTTGACGACCAGGACGACGGTGTCGGCCTGCTGGGCGGCCTCGACATTGCTCAGGACGGCCACGCCGTACTTGTCGCGCAGCATCGCGGCATGGTCCGCGCGCCGCTCGGCCACGACGAGCGAGCCCGGGTCGCGGCCGCTGCGGAGCAGCCCGGAGAGCAGCGTCTCGCCCATGACGCCTGCTCCGAAGATGGCGGTGATGCCGGTGGTCGCCTCAGTCACGACCCCAAGTATGCCGGTCAGCCCTTGGTCGCCAGCCCGCGGAGGAAGAAGGTGACATTCGCCGGGCGCTCGGCCATCCGGCGCATGAGGTAGCCATACCACTGGTCGCCATAGGGGACGTAGACCCGCATCTGGTCGCCGCGGTCCGCGATGCGTTTCTGCTCCTCGGGGCGGATGCCATAGAGCATCTGGTATTCGAAGGAGTGCGGGTCCCGACCGGCCTTTGCCGCGAGGGCGCCGGCGATCTCGATGAGCCGCGGGTCGTGGGAGGCGATCATCGGGTAGCCCTGGCCGGCCATGAGCACCTTGAGGCAGCGGACATAGGACCGGTCCACCTCGGAGGCGCTCTGGAAGGCGACCGAGGCCGGCTCGGCATACGCGCCCTTGCACAGCCGGACCCGAGAACCCGGCCCGGCCACGTCGCGGCAGTCCGCCTCGGTGCGGTGCAGGTACGCCTGGAGGACGACACCGGTGGTGGGGAAGTCCCGCCGCAGCTCGCGGACCGCCTCCAGGGTCGCGTCGGTCGTCGTGTGGTCCTCCATGTCGACGGTGACCGTGGTCCCGACGAGCGTGGCACTCTGGCAGATCTCCCGGGCATGCTCGAGGGCGATCGCCGGCCCGTCGCCGGGCAGGGCGGCCCCCAGGGCGCTGAGCTTGACCGAGACCTCCGCAGCGCCGCCCTCGGTGTACTCACGGGCGGACAGCTGGGCCAGCAGGTTGAGGTAGGCGTCCCGGGTCGCCCGGGCCTGGGCGAGGTCGAGGGTGTCCTCGCCGAGATAGTCGATCGTCGCGAGGCGACCGGTGCCGCGCAGGGCGCCAACCGCATCGACCGCGTCCTCGGTACGCGAGCCCGGCACGAAGCGGCGGACCACGGAGCGGCTCACCGGGGCCTTCTCGATCGTGTCCCGCACGACATGCTGGGTGGAGAGCTTGAGCAGCGAGGTCCGCAACAGGTCGCTGGCACCCACGGCGCTGGTCCTTTCTGACCGACAACGGCGGCGTCGCGACGGCGCCGTCACCGCCCAGGCTATCGGGTCGCGCCGGGCCGCTGGACGTCAGACCCGGCCCGCGCCGACGACGGGCGCCAGGTGGAGCCGGGCGAAGGCCAACGACTGGGCGAGCGCGTCGACCCGCTCGGTCTCGCCGGACTTGCGGGTCGAGACCTCCACGGTGACCAGACCGGTGAAGCCCGAGCCTGCGAGCGACTCGAGCAGCTCCCCGCAGGGTTGGTTCCCCAGCCCCGGGACGAGGTGCTCGTCGCGCGGGCTGCCAGAGCCGTCGGCGAGGTGGATGTGGTGCAGCCGCGGGCCGAGCTCCTCGGCCATGACGAGGGCATCCGAACCGGCCGAGGCCGCGTGGGAGAGGTCGAGGGTCACATGGTCGTAACCGTGTGGGACCGGGTCCCAGCCAGGCAGGTAAGCCATCAGCTCGCGGCCCCTGGCCCGCCACGGGTACATGTTCTCCACGGCGATCGGCACGCCGCGCTCGGCCTCGCGTCGCGCCACGCCGTCGACGAAGCCGCCCGCATAGTCCCGCTGCCACCGGAAGGGGGGATGGACGACGACCGTGCCAGCACCGAGCTGCTCGGCGAGGTCCACCGAGCGGTCGACCTTGGTCCACGGGTCGGCGGTCCCCCACACCCGTTGGGTGAGCAGCAAAGTCGGGGCATGAACGGCAAGCACGGGTATGTCGTAGCGGGCGCTGAGCGCTGCGAGCGCGGTCGGGTCCTGGCTGACCGGGTCGGTCCAGACCATGACCTCGACACCGTCATACCCCAGTCCAGCGGCGAGCTCGAAGGCGGGCTCGCACCCCAGGGGGAATGCCGACGCGGTCGACATGATGACGCGCGAGGTGCGTGGCTGAGCACCCGAGGGCATGGCTGAAGACTAGCCGCGAGAGGAGGGAAGGGTCAGGCGCGACCTCGGGGTTCCCGGGTGACGACCGCGTCGGCCAGCGGTGCCGAGGCGCTGCAGGGAGATCGGCCCAGGTCGGGCGCGGTCGCCCTGGCGGCGATGGGTTCCGTCAAGGCGCCCCGATGGGGGCGCCTTGAGGTCAGCCCAGAACCGTCTGCCGAGCCGACACGGCGGGGGACACGCCGCTCGGAGCAGGGGCCAGGGTTGCGAACAGCCGGTCCATCTCGTTACCGGTCGTCTGCCACGACGCGACCATCGAGACAATCGCGACGACGAGCAGGAGAGCGGGAACTGCGAGGAGGAGCACGAGCATCGGGCCACCTCGTTCTTACTCGGGTGTCGATGCCTGGGGACGAGCATCGACCGGTTGGGGACGCCAATCAGGCGGCCTTGCCCTCCCTCTATGACAGCATCCGGTCAAACAACAACGAGGTCGGGTTTCACTAAGTGATCGTCAAGTGGGCGCCAAGACTCCTCCAGGAGGCGCGGGTGGAGCCTCGGCCACGTGGCCCTACCCTGGTCCTCGTGGTCGAGACGCCCCTGCACATCGCCCGGGTCTGGGTCGAGTTCGACGACCCAGCGACGCCGGGGCAACGGTTCCGCTGTGACCTCACCTGGCTGACGTCGAACTGGCGGTGCACCTTTGGCGGCGGATGTGCAGGCATCTACGCGGACCGTCCGCACGACGGCTGCTGCACCCTGGGCGCGCACTTCACCGACGACGATGACGTCGAGCGGGTCGCTGCTGCGGTCGATGCGCTGACCCCCCGCGACTGGCAGCGCCACCCGGGTAAGGCGTCGGACCGCACCGTGTGGCTGGAGTACGACGCCGACGGCTCTCGGAAGACTCGCGTCGTCGACGGGGGCTGCGTCTTTCTCAACCAGCCCGGCTTTACGGGGGGCGCCGGCTGCGCCCTGCACGCGGCCGCAATCCGCTCCGGTGCGGAGCCGCACCGGCTCAAGCCCGACGTCTGCTGGCAGCTGCCCACCCGCCGCTCGTACCGCACCGTCGAGCTGCCAGACGGGACGTCATACCTCGAGGTGAGCATCACCGAGTACGACCGCCGGGCTTGGGGGGCCGGCGGCCACGACCTCGACTGGTACTGCTCGAGCAATCCGGCCGCGCACACCGCCCGCGAACCGGTCTTCCGGTCCTGTCGGGTCGAGCTCATCGAGCTCATGGGACAGGCTGCCTACGAGGAGCTCGCGGTGCGCTGCGATGCGCACCTGCGGCTCGTCCGCCCCTCTAGTGAGGCGGGGCGCGCGCTGCGTCGGCTCTACCTCCACCCGGCGACCGCCGAGGCCGCCGCGGCACCGAAGCGAAAGCCCGCGACCACACGAGAGCCGAAGTCCAGCGGCGACGCACGGACGTGACGCGCGTGGGTGGGGTGACCGCGATCCCGAGCCCGAACATCTGGGGGGATGCGCGGACCTACGAAATCGAGAACCTCGGCGTCGACCCGGACGGGATCGTCGACGCGGCGATCGGGTCCGTCGCAGACCTCTCCGGATCGAGCGTCCTGGATATCGGTTGTGGAACCGGCTTCCATCTGCCCGGGTTCGCGCAGCGGGCCGCGCGTGTGCTCGGGGTCGAGCCGCACCCGCCGCTGGTCCGAGCCGCGCGGGACCGTGCGGCCCGGGCCCGGGTCGGCGACCCCGGGCTGGCCCCCATCGCGGTGGTCCAAGGCGGCGCGCAGGCGCTGCCCCTCGGGGCGGGCTCGGTCGACCTGGCGCACGCCCGCTGGGCCTACTTCTTCGGGCCGGGCTGCGAGCCCGGGCTGGCCGAGCTGGCCCGTGTGGTGCGCCCCGGTGGGGGCGCGGTCGTCGTCGACATCGACCCGTCGCGGTCCACCTTCGGCGGGTGGTTCCGGTCCGCCTATCCGTCGTATGACGCCGCCGCGGTCCGCCGGTTCTGGCTGCGCCGGGGGTGGACGCCGACAGACGTCACGCTGCGCTGGGCCTTCTCGAGCCACGAGGACTTCGTGGCCGTGCTGGGGCTGGAGCTGCCGCCGGCAGTCGTCGCGTCAGCCGTCCGGGAGGCCCCCGCCGCGACCGGTGTCGACTACGGCGCGACGGTGTGGTGGCGCCGGTTCTGAGCCGGATGCGTCAACGACCGCCGGCCGGTGGCACCCCCATGGTGTCGGTAACCCCGGCGTGGGTTGTCGGTGCTGCGTCATACCGTCACGAGCATGACCTCGGTGAGCGCGACCCGGAAGGCGGCCCGGCCCACGTACCGCTGCCGCGAGTGCGGCTGGAGCACGGTGAAATGGCTGGGGCGGTGCGGGGAGTGCCAGACCTGGGGGTCGGTGGACGAGGTCGGTGCCGTCGCCGGGCCACGGACCGTCGCCACCGCTCCAGCCCGCCCGGCGCTGCGGATCGGCGAGGTCGACGTCGCCCGTGCCGGGGTGGTGCCGACCGGCCTGTCCGAGCTGGACCGGGTCCTCGGCGGCGGGCTCGTGCCAGGTGGGGTCGTCCTCGTCGCGGGCGAGCCCGGCATCGGCAAGTCGACGCTCCTCCTCGAGGTCGCCGCACGGACCGCCCGCAGCGGTCGGCCCGCCCTCTATGTCACCGGTGAGGAGTCCGCGGCACAGGTCCGGCTGCGTGCGGAGCGGATCGAGGCGATGGCAGCCGACCTCTACCTCGCCGCCGAGACCGACCTCGCGACGGTGCTCGGGCACGTCGCGACGCTGGAGCCGCACGTCCTCGTAGTCGACTCGGTCCAGACCCTGGCCAGCCCGCAGGTCGAAGGATCGGCCGGCGGGGTCACCCAGGTGCGCGAGGTCGCCGCCGCGGTCATCCAGGTCGCCAAGCAGCGCGGTATGTCGGTGCTTCTGGTCGGTCACGTGACCAAGGACGGCTCGATTGCCGGCCCGCGGATCCTCGAGCATCTCGTCGACGTCGTCGTCGCCTTCGAGGGCGACCGGCACTCACGGCTCCGGCTGGCCCGTGCGGTGAAGAACCGGTTCGGCCCGACCGATGAGGTGGGCTGCTTCGACCTGTCCGACGGGGGCATCGTCGGGCTGGCCGATCCCAGTGGGCTCTTCCTGTCCCAGCGCGACGCGGTGGTTCCCGGCACCTGCGTCACGGTGACGCTCGAGGGCCGCCGGCCGCTGCTCGCCGAGGTCCAGGCCCTCGTCGCCAAGGCCCATGGACCCGCGCCGCGCCGGACCACTCACGGTGTCGACGCCTCCCGCGTGGCGATGATCGTCGCCGCATTGGAACGGCGCGCCCGGGCACCGATCGGCGCCTCGGACGCCTACGTGTCGACGGTTGGCGGGGTCCGCATCGGTGAGCCCGCGGCCGACCTCGCGCTGGCGCTGGCACTGGCCTCGGCGATCATCGACCGACCGGTCGGGGCCGACGTCGTCGCGATCGGCGAGGTGGGCCTGGCCGGGGAGATCCGCCCGGTCTCCGGGGCGCTGCGCCGCCTGGCCGAGGCCGCCCGGCTCGGGTTCGGCACGGCATATGTCCCCCCCGGGGTCCTCGGCTCCGGTGCCCTTCCGCAGGGACTGCAGGTGGTCGAGGTCCCCGACCTGGCCACCGCGGTTGCCCGGGTGCTCGGGGTCGGGCCCCATTGAGCCGGGCGGATCCCACGCGGGTCGGGTCCGGCCTCCACCGGAGGGCGGCGGCCCTGACCACCTCGGCTGCCCAAGCGGTGCGCCCTTTCGCCCGCTGCGGTCTACGATGATCGCGCCGGGCCTCGGGTCGGCGTTCGTGCTGGTCGGGCCGGGTGAGCCCAGCCAGCCATACGCCCCGCCCCACTCGCAGCGCCCGGATGGTCCGACCGATCCGACCCGAGGAGCCCCGCCGTGGAACGTAGCCCCGACGACGTCCTGCGCGCCACCCTGGCCGCGATGGCGCCGGGCACCGACCTTCGCGACGGGCTGGAGCGCATCCTCCGAGGTCGGACCGGGGCCTTGATCGTCCTCGGCAACGACCGGACCGTCGACCAGATCTGCACCGGGGGATTCCCGCTCGATGTCGACTTCTCCGCGACCCGGCTGCGCGAGCTGGCGAAGATGGACGGCGCGATCATCGTCGACAAGGACTGTACGAAGATCCTCCGCGCGGCCACGCAGCTGGTCCCCGACCCGACGATCGAGACCAGTGAGGCCGGCACCCGCCACCGGACCGCTGAGCGGGTGGCGATCCAGACCGGGATGCCCGTGGTGTCGGTGAGCCAGTCGATGCGGATCGTCGCCTTGTATGTCGCGGGCCGACGGCATGTCCTCGAGGGCTCCGCCGCGATCCTCTCCCGGGCCGACCAGGCGCTGCAGACCTTGGAGCGGTACAAGGCCCGCCTCGACGAGGTGACCGGCACCCTCTCCGCTTTGGAGATCGAGGACCTCGTCACGGTCCGCGATGTGGCCAGCGTGCTCCAGCGGCTGGAGATGGTCCGTCGGATCAGCGCCGAGATCCAGGGCTATGTCGTCGAGCTCGGAACCGACGGCCGGCTGCTCTCGCTGCAGCTCGAGGAGCTCGTCGGCGGACTCGGCAACGACCGCGAGCTGATCATCCGCGACTACATCAGCGAAACCCGCTCGGGCAAGACCGTCGCCGACGCGCTGAGCGAGCTGGTCGCGCTGCCCGACTCCGAGCTGCTCGACCTCGGCGCCGGCGCCCGCGCTGTGGGCTTCGGTTCGACCGGCGACGGGCTGGACTCGGCGGTGAGCCCGCGCGGGTACCGCCTCCTCTCCAAGGTGCCGCGCTTGCCGGGCACGATCATCGACCGTCTCGTCGACCACTTCGACTCGCTCCAGCGACTGCTGGCGGCCAACCTCGAGGACCTCATGGACGTCGACGGCGTCGGCGAGGGTCGGGCCCGCGCGGTGCGCGAGGGTCTGTCTCGGTTGGCCGAGTCGAGCATCCTGGAGCGCTACGTCTAGGTCGCCCAGCGGCCGCTCAGGTGCCTTCGTCGGCGGTCGCTCAGCCGCGCGGGCCGACGCCCGCTCAGCGGCGGTGCGCCCCAGGGCGGGCGACCTCCGCACGGTCCATGAGCGGGTGCTCGACTGGTATGCCGACGCCGCCCGGCCGCTGCCGTGGCGTTCTCCCGGCACGACGCCCTGGGGCGTCCTCGTCTCCGAGGTCATGGCCCAGCAGACGCCTGTCGCCCGGGTCGAGCCGGTCTGGCGGACCTGGCTGGAGCGATGGCCGACGCCGGCGGCCTTGGCCGCCGAGCCACCCGGGGAGGCGGTCCGCGCGTGGGGCCGGCTGGGGTACCCCCGTCGGGCGCTTCGGCTGCACGAGGCCGCCGGGGACATTCTCGCCCGACACGACGGCACGGTCCCCTCCGACGTCGAGGCGCTGCTCGCCCTGCCCGGCGTGGGTGAGTACACCGCCGCGGCCGTGGCCTGTTTCGCCTTCGGCCACCCCACGACAGTGGTCGACACCAACGTCCGCCGGGTCCTCGCCCGACTCCTCACCGGCCGCGCGCTCCCGCCGCCGCACCCGACCGCGGCAGAGCGGGCCCTCGCCGAGCAGGCTCGGCCGACGCTAACGGCCGACGCGGTGGTGTGGAATGTCGCGGCGATGGAGCTCGGCGCGCTGGTCTGTACCGCTCGGGCGCCGCGCTGTGAGCAGTGTCCGGTCGCCGAGCTCTGCGCCTGGCGCCGGGCAGGCTATCCGGCATACGACGGGCCGCCGCGACGAGGCCAGCCCTGGGAGGGGACCGACCGGCAGTGCCGCGGCGTGCTCCTCCAGACCCTGCGTGACTCCCCCGGCCCGGTCGACAGCGCGACCCTGGCCGCGGCGTGGCCCGACGAGCCGCAGCGGATGCGCTGCCTCGACGCTCTGGTGGCTGATGGGCTGGCCGAGCCCCTCGACGGCGGCCGGGTCCGGCTCCCCGCGGAGCTCCCGGAGCCACGGCACCCCGCCTCGTGAGGCGTCCGCGGCCCCGGACGGGTAGGGTCCTGAGCTTGTGCGTTCGACGCTGGCGGTATACCTCAGGCTGGTCCGGGTGGGTCTGCGGACCCAGTCGGCCTACCCGCTCGCCGCCGTCGCAGGGGTCGCGGCGAACGCGATGTTCGGACTCATCAAGGCATCGATCCTGCTGGCCGCGGTGGCCTCGGCCGGCGGAGCGCTTCGCGGCTACGACGCCGCCACGATGGCGGCCTACGTCTGGGTGTCCCAGGCCCTGATCGGGCTCGTGCAGCCCTGGGGTGGCTCGCAGATCGCCGCATCGACCCGCTCGGGGCAGGTCGCCGTGGAGCTGGTCCGTCCACTCGACGTGCAGGGCGCACATATCGCTGACGACGTCGGGCGGGGCCTGTTCGGCATCGTCCCGCGCACCCTGCCCACCCTCGCCGTGGGGGCCCTGACCACGGGCCTCTTCCTCCCCCACGCCCTTGCCCCCTATGTCCTCGGCGTCGGCTCGGCACTGCTGGCGGTGGTGCTCTCCTCGGCCTGCAGGTACGCCCTCGGGGTGCTCGGCTTCTGGGTCGTCGACGCCCGGGGTCTGCAGACGCTCTACATGGTCGTGGGTTCTTTCCTCGCGGGCCTCTTCGTCCCGCTGCCGCTCATGCCGCACTGGCTGCAGGCGCTCGCCGCTGCGACTCCATTCCCCTCCTTGCTCATGGCGCCGGTCGACGTCATCACGGGTCGGGTCACCGGCCCTGCCGCGTATGCCGTCCTTGCCCACCAGGGCCTCTGGCTCATCGCCGCGTGGGCACTCGGGGCGGTCCTCACCCGTGCGGGCGCGCGTCGGCTGGAGATCCAAGGTGGCTGACGAGGTAACGCCTCGAGTCCCGATAGCAGCCTCCGGCGGCTCGATGGCCTCAGCGCCGGACCCGGCCGGTCCGCGACCGACGGCCTGGGCGGCATACCGGGCCGTTCTCGGCTCGCGGGTTCGCGCCCGGGCGAGCTACCGCATCCCGTTCATCACCGACAGCCTCGGCGCCGGACTGGTCGGCATCGTCGAGTTCGTCGAGACCTTCCTCGTCTTCTCGGCGACCGGCGCCATCGGGGGTTTCGACGTCCACGCCATCCTGCTCGTCTTCGCCCTCGCGGAGATCGGCTTCTGCCTCGGGGACCTCGCCTTCGGCCACCTCGACAGCCTCCCCGAGTACCTCCGGGCCGGCACCCTCGACATCTTCTACCTACGGCCCCAGCCGCTCCTGGCGCAGCTGGTGACCAGCGACATCTCGCTGCGGCGGCTCGCCCGGGCGGCCGTCGGTGTCGGCATCCTCGGCGTGGCGCTGTGGACCAACGCGATCATGTGGACCATCCCGCGAGCCGCCATGCTCGTCCTCGCGCTGGTCTGCTCACCACTGATCTACGCGGCCCTCTTCGTCTGTGCCGCGGGCGTGCAGTTCTTCACGGTCAACGCACCGGAGATGCCGAACGCCTTCACCTACGGCGGCCGGTATGCCGCGGTCACGCCCGCCTCGGTCTGGCCGGGGCCGCTGCGGATCTTCTTCGGCTTCGTGGCGCCGGTGGCCTTCACCGGGTACCTGCCCGCCCTCGTCATCCTCGACCTGCCCGGCGTCGGCGTGCTCGCGCAGCCGCTGGCGTGGGGCCTCCCGCTCGCCGTGGTCTCGGTGTGGGGGATCGCGCTGCTGCTGTGGCGCACCGGTGTCCGGCACTACCAAGGAGGTGGCGGGTGACCGTCATACGCACGGAGGAGCTCACCCGCAGCTTCGCCCGAAAGGGGACCAGGCGCCATCCCCTCGCCCGGCCAGAGCAGCTGACTGCGGTCGACGGCCTGACCCTGACGGTCGAGGCCGGCGAGTCGGTCGGCTATATCGGCGCAAACGGCGCCGGGAAGTCGACGACGATCAAGATGCTCGTCGGCATCCTCGTCCCGACGTCGGGCACCGTCCGGACCTGTGGGCTGGAGCCGGTCCGGCGGCGGCGCACCTTGGCCGGCCGGGTCGGGGTCGTCTTCGGCCAACGCTCGGCGCTGTGGTGGGACCTGCCATTGCGCGACTCCTTCGAGCTGCTCACCGCGATCCATCGGATCCCCGCCGCGGAGGCGTCGGCGCGCACCGCCGACCTGGTCGAGCGGCTGGAGATGGGGCCCACCCTCGGCACGCCGGTGCGCCAGCTCTCGCTCGGCCAGCGGATGCGCGGCGAGGTGGCCGCGGCCCTGCTCCACCGACCCGAGCTGGTCATCCTCGACGAGCCGACCATCGGCCTGGACGTGCTGAGCAAACAGCGGCTCCGCGAGTTCCTCATCGAGCAGCGCCTCGAGCACGGCACCACCTTGCTGCTGACCACCCACGACATGGGTGACGTCGCCCGGCTGTGCTCCCGGGTCGTCCTGGTCGACCACGGCGAGATGGCGTATGACGGCACCCTCGACGGCCTGGCCGCCCAGGTGGGTGCCGAGCGGGTGCTCGTCGTCGACCTCGCCGAGCCGCACCCGGACCTCACCGGGCTGCCGGGGTCGCGGCACCTGGGCTCAGAGGGTGAGGGTCTGCGCCAGCGGCTGGCCTTCGACGCGACAGCGACCACGGCAGCGGCCCTGCTCGCGCAGGTGTCCGCTCGGGTGGCCGTCGTCGACCTGGCCATCGAGGAACCGGACGTGGAGGACGTCGTCCGCCGGGTCTACCTCGCCCAGCAACGGGACGGCTGACCTCAGAGGGTGCAGAGCATGCGGGTATTGCCCAGGGTGTTGGGCTTGACCCGTTCGAGATCGAGGAACTCGGCGACGCCCTCGTCATACGAGCGCAAGAGCTCGGCGAAGACCTCGGGCGTCACCGCCTGGCCCTCGATCGGGACGAATCCGTGGCGGGCGAAGAACTCCGTCTCGAAGGTGAGGCAGAAGACCTTGGCGACGCCGAGCTCCCGGGCGTCGTCGAGGAGGGCGCGCAGCAACGCCGAACCCACCCCTTTGCCCTCGAAGCCGGGGGCGACGGCCAGGGTGCGGATCTCGGCGAGGTCATCCCACATGACGTGCAGCGCGCCGCACCCGCCGAACTGCCCCGTCCTCGACTCGGCGACGCGAAACTGTTGGATCGACTCGAAGTAGGCGACGGCGTCCTTGGCGACCAGCACCCGGCGGACCACCAAAGGCGCAACAACCTCACGGATCGAGCGGACGTCAGCGGTGCTGGCCCGCCGGACGACGACCTCGGCGTGCTGGCTCAGGATGGCGCTCCGTTGTCGGCTGCCAGGTCCTCGGTCGCTGCCGCGTGCTCACCGTGTCCGTTGCCGTGGACCTGGCCGCGGCCGTGTTTGCCCTTGCCGGAGCCGCCGTCCTTCCCGCCACCCGAGTCGTCGTGGTCGGACTTGCCGTTCTTGGCTTTCTTCGCCGGTGCGGCCAGGGTCACCCCCGCCGCATAGTCCGGGACGTACCGCTGGCTCTCCCGAGGCGGACGCGTGTACCCGACGGCCGGCGGGCGGTGCGGGATCTCCACCGTCGGCGGGTTGAGCTGCTCGTAGGGGATGCTCGAGAGCAGGTGCGCGATGACATTGAGCCGGGAGGCCTTCTTGTCCTCGGACTCCACGACATACCAGGGGGCGAACTCGGTGTCGGTGAACTGCATCATGACGTCCTTGGCCCGCGAGTAGTCCTCCCAGCGGGTGATCGACTGCATGTCCATCGGCGAGAGCTTCCACCGCCGCATCGGGTCCTCAGCGCGGGAGCGGAAACGCGCCTCCTGCTCGACATCGGACACCGAGAACCAGTACTTGCGCAGCAAAATGCCGTCATCGATGAGCATCTGCTCGAAGACCGGCGCCTGGCGCAGGAAACGCCAGTACTGCTCGTCGCTGCAGAACCCCATGACCCGCTCGACCCCGGCCCGGTTGTACCAGGACCGGTCGAGCAGCACGACCTCACCGGCAGCCGGCAGGTGTGGGACGTACCGCTGGAAGTACCACTGGGTCTTCTCCCGGTCGCTCGGCGCGGGGAGCGCCACGATCCGCGCGGAGCGGGGGTTGAGGTACTCGGCGACCCGCTTGATCGCCGACCCTTTGCCCGCGGCGTCGCGCCCCTCGAACAGGCAGACAACCCTCGTGCCGGTCGCCCGCACCCATTCGAGCATCGTCACGAGCTCGGTCTGTAGCTTCGCCAGCTCGGCCTCGTAAAGAGCCTTGTCCATCCGGAGGGTGCCGCTCGCGGTCCGTTTCGCCATGCCCGGAATCCTTTCACTCACGCCCGCGCACGACTAGACCCGGGTTGAACGCGAGATGGACGCACGGTGTGCCGGGACCCTCAGGTGCCGGGCGATACTCAGGCGAACGGGCGGATCGGGGGCCACCGAACCGGCACGGGTCAGAACGACTCGACTCGCCCGCCGGGCAGGCAGACCAGCCTGAAGTCGGGGGTCACCGGGGGCATACCGCCGCAGACCTCCCACGCCTCATACTCGTCGTCGGGGGCGACCACGATCGAGCTCCCCGCGGTGAAGTGGAGCCGGAGCGTGCCGTTCTTGTCCGCGCGAGCGTCCCTGACCACGCTCTGGTGGAGCCCGAGCAGCGGGAGCACCGAGGCGGGGACGGCAGGGTCGATCACGTGCTCGGTGGCGCCGTCGTGGAACTGTCCGGGGCGGGCGATCTGCACCGTGTGCATGCCGTCGATGACCAAGGTGAAGGCAAAGTCGACGCAGATCTGGTCAACCGTCCCGCCGGCCAGCGGAAGAATGACGTCGTCGGCCGCCTCGCGCAAGCGCTCAGACTGGTCCACGGCCATGCCCGCCATGGTATGCCGTGAGGGCCTGAGGTCGCTTCACTCGTCCCTCAACGCCACGTTATGAGTGGGAGTCAGTCCGCGGCGAGGTCCGTGACCTGGTCTGCGACGGCGTCGACCGGGGGCGTGTCGGGGATCTCGGGAAGAGTCATCGAGCGCGCGGAACCCTCGAAGGTAAAGATCTCCTCCGCGCCCTCGCCGCTCGTCCCCACGAGGACGAACTCGCCCGGCTTGAGCTGGCCGTAGAGGATCTTCTCGGAGAGCACGTCCTCGATCTCGCGCTGGATCGTCCGGCGCAGCGGCCGGGCGCCGAGAACGGGGTCGTAGCCCTTCTTCGCCAACAGCTCCTTGGCCGCCGTCGTCAGCTCCATCCCCATGTCCTTGTCGCGGAGCCGGACGTCGAGCTTGGCGATCTCCAGGTCGACGATCGCGACGATCTCGTCCTTGGTCAGCTGCGGGAAGACGATGACGTCGTCAACCCGGTTGAGGCACTCGAGACGGAAGTGGTTCTTCAGCGCGTCGGTCACCTTGTTCTTCATCCGGTCGTACTCGGAGCGGCTGTCCGGGCCTGCAGAGAAGCCCAGGCTGCCCTTGGTGATATCCCGGGTGCCGAGGTTGGTTGTCATGATGATGACGGTGTCCTTGACGTCGACGACCCGGCCCTGGCGGTCGGTGAGCCGGCCGTCCTCGAGGACCTG
>RRZU010509856.1_pt1 | contig 26592 bp, 13 predicted proteins | sample 2165561 | NCBI WGS metagenome assembly RRZU01 (sample SAMN10456909, study PRJNA506462) | wastewater metagenome | isolation source: wastewater sludge | place: USA: Moscow, Idaho | reverse complement strand
ATGAGGAGCGGTCATCGGTGCGATGTCCCTTTCGAGTGAGAGGTAGAAGAATCCTCGAACAGGACCCCCGATGACCGCCCCACCACATTCAAGGCCGGCCAATCACCCGGGATCGTTACACCACTCTACGGGACGCCACTCTAGGCATAGCGCCACCTTTCTAAGAACCTCGCATCTGCAAACGTAGATTATGTTATAAAGCCACAGGAAAAGAAGGGTTGAATTGCTCAAAACTTCAGATTCTCACTACAAGAAATAGAGTTGCACCCAAAGGAGCTACTGCTATGGTAATGCGGACAAGATCAAACGGGGCCATAATTCCATAGCAGTCTCAGAATTTCTCCGACCCACTTTCTGTTCCTCGATCACAGCATGGTCTTCAGCGGGACAGAACTCTTCTTCCTACTCCATAATCATTTTCTCCAACAGGTGCCGGCCCCCATTCCATCAGGGTTATTCTTGACTCGAAGGAACGAGAACATCCCAGGAGACAATGGGGCATATGAGGTTGCGGGAGGTCAATTACGATGACGACTGAAGGGCAAAGGCAACAAGCCGCTGACCAACAAACCGACCCCAAAATTCTCGAGCGACTCGCAGAAACCTGTCCGGAGCTCCGCGGATTGATTTATCAGAATCCCTCATGTCCTACTAGGACCAAGGAGTGGCTTCACAAACTGGGTAAAGACGAGCTAGATCAGACAATGGCCAGTACTTTGGCGGCGTTGGAGTCAAGTTCTCTAGCAGGTCCACGTCCCAAGAAGCCTTCAGCTCAGCAAGGCACGCAAACTCCATCAGCACTCGAATCAACCAAAGCCTTAATGGCATCCCCAAGCAGAAACCACCGCAAGCAATCGATGCCCTTAGTTGGTGCTGTTCTGGGCGGTGTAGTAGTGGTTGGCATCTTGGCCATCGTGGTACATATGATGACTGGCTCAGCGAACGATGCAGCAACAATTGACACAATCGTCAATGACTCAGACTGCTCATCGGCAGTTGGGGACGCCGCGGCACTCTCAGCATCTGTGTCCAGAGGAAAGCCAAGCATGGGAGCATTCTCCGCCGGGCTCAACACTCTGAGTGGTACGTGTGGTGCCGAGTACACAATTGCTCTCCAGACGGCACTTTCTCAACAACAACTCACTTCAGATTTCGCTGGTGTTGCTGCATCACAAGACTGGTACGAACTCGCCAAGCCAGCACCCAGCGGAGCACTTGAGGTTTACAGCTTCACATCGAAAAGAAACAAGATTAGATGTCAAATTTACGAAGACAACGTGTCGTGCACCTCATACATCTTCGACTATCCTTCGGTCACTCCAGAATGTGAAGGCACACCAGAGACTTACACGATCTACCACGCTGGCGATGTGGAAATTGAATGTTTGTCTTGGATGGAAGCTTCAACTATCGTCGAATACGATTCCTCAGTCGCGGCGAACGGATTTGCGTGCACTATCGAACCCCATGCAGGTTTTACCTGTTGGAGCGAACTCTCTGGGCACGGTTTCAATCTGACACAGGCTGCCTACGCAACCTTCTGATCTGAATAGCACAGCAACTACGTGCTTATGCCGGAACCTTCATCATAATCTCCTGCAGATTAGATTTCGGACGACCTATACTGACGCCCATAACAACGTCCGAGATCCTCAGGCTCAACAAGTACAGCCCCAGAACCGTTGCCCTTCCGGAGAACATTGAGAACATCAGGGTTCTTCCATGGGCCAACATACATCTCTTCCCAAATATCTGCAGCACGAATCGGTTGAGCACTGCTGAGCAGTTCATCCATAAGAGTCGGAAACATCGTGGCTAATACAGCAGCCCGCACGAGAGTGTCGTCATCAACCTCGTGTGCCACGTAATCACGAAGTGCTTTCAGCATTCCTAGTGTGTTCACAACACGTCGGATCAACCGAGGATTACCCGGCATAAGGTGCGGGTAGGTCGTGATGAGATGTTTCGTTCTTTCAGCAGTAGCCTCCGCACTCGCTTCTTCTTCCGCTTTGGCAGCAATGTCTTCAGGTACATGCGACCGTCTTTCTGTGCGCGGGCGTCTAATCGACGGTTCAGTTCCCTCTCCATCACCGGAACTTGGGACGTCGTCGTCACTTCCGCTACCGTCCTGTCCCGATTCGGCAGCCGTTCCGGGACTATCTTCGGGCTGCTTCGCCGCCTTACCTTCCCCATCACCAGTAGGACTCAGTAGCGACTCTCCTGAACCTGCCGAGTCTTCGGAAGGCAGCTCCGTCACAAGATCTATGAAGTTCTGTACTTGATCGAAAGTCAACTCCGGAACCAAAACGGTGTGATCGAACATCTTCATGATGAAGTCGGCACCCAGCTGTCGGGATTCATTGCCGAGTCCCTCGAAATCCTCGTACCAACGCTCGAAAGCAGTACGCACCCAGCGCCCATCCGCGAGTACAACTACAACAAACGGCGCAGGAGTTCTCCATCGGGTAAAGAGTCTCGGTTGACTTCCAGGGCGCATCAACGTATGGATCGTCTCAAGATACTCCACCGTGTCCTTGGCACTGCATCTGTCGAGATCGTCGACGACGAGAATGATCGGCCTCCGTCCCTCCCTTAACCCTTTCTTCAACCACCAGCAGTACCCACCTATTCCGATGAGGCACAGGCCGATTGCTGTAGCAAGAGTTCCGCTGCCAAGCGAAGGGACAGAAGAAACCAAAATGTAGCCACAGAAGGCTCCAAGCAATGACACAAAGGGAGTCAATAGTACCGGATGCTTCCTCCACGGCAAGCCAACCGTATACAGTACACGGCTGAGAAGAGGAGAGTGCTGCGGAGTCTTTCGGCTCCCATTCTGCTTCGACGAATACCCGCTCCTGGATGATTGAGTTTCCGACTTCGTGCCATTCTTGGACCTATTGTTAAGAATGGATCGACGACGCCCTGCAGAAATGGCCACAATAGCGACAAAGACTCCGAAACAAGCCGGAATCCAGTGATCTGGCCTCAAATCGAGGGCTTTCCAATGAAATGCCCACACATTGATTGACAGCCCCTCGAACCACTCTTTCACAGGTTCAGGGACTAGAGTAGCAGCAGCAGGATCCCTTACTACGTGGTAAGTACCCCAAGCCAGAATAAGAAGGAGCCACATCCCCAGCAAGGTATCCGCAATACGTAAAGGTGCATTGCGTCTGGGACTCCATCGGCGAAGACGCGCAAGTATCTCGGATACTTCGGAGAGAGGTTTTGCTTCAGTCTTGAGATAGAGCTTGCCAATCGTGGGTGACGCCCAAAACAAGATGCGGCCCAACCCCAGGGCGATCAAGGCCAACGCCGTAATCCCTCCGATGGCCTTACCAACTCCATCCAGGCGTTCCATGAGAGCAACAAGAGTCAAGGGATCATCGTGAGAAGCAGCGGGCGGTGGCCCTGGCTGGGAGTACCACAAAACCACCACTGCCAGAGCTGCCACAAGAAGTCCGGCAAACAGCAGCGAACGTGAGCGAGACAGCCGACTAATCATGCCAACAGTTTGAAGGGCAATACGTGACGAGAACGCCCGTTCTCTTTCGACATGACGTTTCACCTCAGCAATAAGAGTCCACCATCTAGGCCCCACAGTTGACTGCTGCCAGGCATTAAATGGAATCACGATTGGGTCGAAGAGCATGGATGGTTTCCCATCCTTCATCTCGGGAGATGCTGCAAGATGATCCGTTGTGAGTCGTGAGAGAACGGTCTTTCCGGCACCCCACCGGCCGTCAAGATTGACGACCACTGTTCCTTTCATATTATCTTCATCACCACGCGAACCCACCAATTGGTTGAGAACACCAACAAGATGGTGAACCAGCACTTCACGTCCAAGCAGGTCATTCGTCTGTTCATCGTCACCAGAGGCTAACACATCGAGCCGAAATTGAGGAGGACCGATGGTTCTGTCTTTCCAGATCGCAACAGAGCCATCATCAGAGCCGGATGCCAAGAGTAACTCGCCGTTGGATTTTCTAACGAACGCTACCGTCTTAACCTGACCACTACTCCCCTGGAGAGCTTTACCAATCGGTTGTCTGGATAGTACATCCCACACCCGAACTGAACCATCAACACCACCAGATGCCAGATAAAGCTCGCCTTCGGATGTTCTACCGAAAGCTACCGAACTCACCTGACTTTGATGATTCAGAACATCACCAATAGGGCTTCCATCGACATCCCACAATTGTATTGTTCCATCGGGACTAGCGGCAGCCAACAGTAGCGCACCTTCCGATGACCTGCCAAGATCCACCGAACTCACTTGGTTCCGGTGCTCCATCACCTTGCCAACTTGCTGCCCCGAGACAGCGTCCCACAACCTAACCTGACGCCCGCTACCAGCTGCAAGCAAGAGCCGCCCTTCCAACGTCGTGCCCAAAGCCAACGAATTTGCAGGGCCGTAATAGTTTAAGACATTGTCAATGACTGGCTCTGAACCAGAATCTAAAGATCGAACACGAATGCTACCAGCACCGCCATCAACAATACCAAAGGCCAGAAGAAGTCTGTCATCGAATGTCATGCCGAAGGCCACTGAGCTTACCTTGCCGCTTCGAGCCGGAACCTCACTGATCAGCGTCTTTGAGGCGAGGTCCCAGACCCGAACAGCATTGTCCACTCCACCGGAAGCCAATAATGAAGCACCTTCAGATGTCTTCCCAAGAGCCACCGAGGTTACTGGACCGTGGTGACCCAGGAATTCTTGACCCAACTCCCCCGAGTCAGGATTCCACACTCTAACGACATGGTCATCGCCACCGGAGGCTAGAATAGGTGTTCCTTCAGCAGTCACACCAAGAGCTATCGAGTTCACCGGACCACCATGAACGGAACTTTCAACGAACTGTTCACCTGACCCAGGGGTCCAGACTCGAAGAGCACGATCATTACCACCAAAAGCCAAAAGCAGCGAACCATCCGAGGCGCTGTCAAGTGCCACCGATCTCACCCAGTTGCTGTGGCCTTTGATCGATCCATAAGCCAGCTCACCAGTGTTTGCATCCCATATTCGTACCGCAGCATCACCTGTGCCAGTATTCTCAACCGAGGCAAGTAGTAGCTGGCCCCCAGATATCAACCTAAAATCTACTGACTCTACACTCTCCGTATGGAGCAAAGGAGCCCCGACCTTATCCATAGAATCGGCATTCCACAGCTGAACCAAACGTCCGCCAGCGGAAGCTAGCAATAACTCATCACCTAACGTTCTACCAAAAGCGACCGAACTCACCACGCTGTCGTGGCTCATCGGATCACCTTTCTTCTGCTTTAAAACAGGATCCCATAGCTGAACTGAACGTCCACCTCCAACAGCTAGCAATAACTCACCACCAGCTGTTTCGCCGAAAGCCACTGAACTTACCGGGCTATCATGGTCCAATTCACCTATCAGATTTCTCGTAGCAGGATCCCATAACCGAATCGACGACCCCCCGCCAGAAGCCACCACTAGACCTTGGGATGTTCTACCGAAAGCAATCGATCGCACTTCACTACCGTGATCCAAAGGCCTACCGATCGGATCCCCTGTAGCAGGATCCCATAACCGAATCGACGACCCCCCGCCAGAAGCCACCACTAGAAGACCTTGGGATGTTTTACCGAAAGCAATCGATCGCACTTCACTACCGTGATCCAAAGGCCTACCGATCGGCTTCCCTGTGATAGGAGACCATAACCGAACGGTATATCCGCCACCAGAAGCTAACAGCGACTTATCGCTGGATGTCTTACCAAATGCGACCGACATCACTGGCCCAAATGATGCCCAACGAATAGAGGTTGGAGAGCCTGAAAAAGGAGGTGGGGTCATTCTTCTTACCTTGTCTCATTCATGCCTGCACCCCTTCTGCCAATCTTGGGGTGCAGTGCGTTTACGAAGGAAAGACCAGTCAGCATCCTGATGCCTCCAAATCTATGAACCTATTTTGTTGCAAACAAACCACACAAGATTCAGAGAGGGCTAGTGCTTCGTAATCTCTAGTCAAGTATGAGTTTGTTAGCTGCTTCTTCCCGGCCTTTCTCTGCCCTACGACGAAGAACACCCAGCTTTGACGACAGGTCCGATGGTTCGCGCGAATTTATCGGCTTTGAAATCCACGACACCGCCGCACTGTAAATCTCCTTTGCTTGAAGCCAGCATGCTTGATTCGCGGTAGTCTCACCTAACTTGAAAAGGCATTCACCATATATAACCAGTGATTCGGCATAGCAAAAGATGTTCTCTGGATCAAGCTTCCTTTCCTCGAAGGCAACAGTTGCCTCATAAGCCTCGGTTCCCTTGTGGAAGGCTTTCACAGCTTCATTCCAATTCCTAGAACCATGATGAGACATTCCCAGCCAGTACAACATGTTGCCGTAATCAACACCGTGGCTTTCACGGTCCTGCTCGTACATAGGCCGATAGATCCCTACAGCCTTCTCAAAAGCATCTACTGCGCCCTGATAGTTGTCTTGCGAGTACAACCAGCGCCCCTTCCAATAGAGACACCAGGCACGACAATGATCATTCTCCAAATCAAGGGCCTGTTCCTCACACGTAGAGGTTTCCTCATATGCCTCAGCTCCATCACGGAAAGCTTCTACCGCTTCATTCCAATTCCTAGAACCATGATGAGACATTCCCAGCCAGTACAACATGTTGCCGTAAACAACACCGTGGCTTTCACGATCCTGCTCGTACATAGGCCGATAGAACTCTTCAGCCTGCTTAAAAGCACCTACTGCACTCTCATACTCGCCATACGAGTGCCACGATCGTCCCTTCCAATAGAGAGACATAGCATAACCGGACCGAGAGAGTTCTTTGTCCTTCTCATACAGTTCACATAGGCTCTCATATGCCTCAGCCGCATCAGACCAATCACTGTTCTCCCAGCGAAGCCGCCCAATCATCATCCGTACCCGCACGAGATCAGTTTGATATTCAGCCTGATCCAACTCATATATCTCAAGACTTTTCTGAAATGCTTCGATCGATGATCTGTAGTTGGATTCCCGCAAAGAGTGTCCCCAGCATTCCAAACCACGCGCTAGATCTCTCCTGTATTTGGACAACGACTCCGCCCTGTATTTGGGCAACAACTCCGCGTATCGCAACTTTCGAACTTCTACGCACTTACCGTAAGCTTCCTCCGCAGCAGCCCAGCCGCTTAGCTGACGCTTACAGTATCCCAAGCATTCGAACGCCCAACCAAGATTCCAATCATACTTATCCGCATTCTTCGCATCGAGTTCCCGAAGCTTCTCCCAACCCTTGACGCAATCCTTATAGACTACGCGGGCTTGATCCCACTCCCCCTTTTCGAGCAATGCACGCCCCAACTGTTGTAGACGGCCGGCAAGTTCTTCACGACAACCAGTTTGCTCCTTGAGAGGGAGTTTTTTGAGAATACGGTCATAATCCCCTAGGTAGGGCTCTGCTACAGATCTCTGTCCTTGCAAAATATACACTCGCACCAAGCACACACAGACCTCAGCCATCTTCCGTATCGATTTGAAGTTTTTTCCGTCGGCTAGGTCCTCATATGCGTCGAAAGCTTCGTCATACGACTTAGCAGCCTCTTCAAGGTTGCCATCACTTTCATGCTGGCGTCCCGAATTGACTACCTTCTGAATACGTTCCAACTCGTTCGACAACACATCATCATTCTCAGACACATCGGCTCCTTCCAAATAACTCCATCATCAGATCCACAAGCCCTTTCGAGTGAGTCCCCACAACAGGGGATCCAACACTCTGAATGGCGAAATTCCTCGTTGGGTCAGCCGTTCAACATGCTTTGGGGGTTCCCCAACTGCGGATACAGCAAACCGGCGAACATCTTGGAATTTCCCGTCGTTCTTGGCGCCATCGGCGAGATTGCTGATCATGTTCTCCTGGAGCAAAACAAACAAGGAGTGGATCTCCCGATCAAGGAAATCAATATCATCTAGGAACTTCTGTCGTACCTCGTCCCGCGGCTTCTTAAGGTACTCTCGCATCGTGTCGTCGCGATTGAAGTGTGCAGAGGGGTTCGCCATAATCTCGGTGTAGCTATTGTCTGCCTTGGGGAGTTGCTGCAGCGTATCGAACTTCGAAACCGCCAGCGCAAGAGATTTTCCAGGTTTACTTCCGGGTTTACTCATCTGACGAAGCAGCCTACTAAATGCATCTTCCGCGGACATCCCCAGGCGTCCACGTTCGACCGTCGGGATAAGCCCATCCAGTAGGCCCATAATGTTGTCAAGAATCGTAGGATCAAAAAGGAAGATGACCAAGTCTGAGTGAGCTACGTATGAGAGCGCCGCCGACCGTTCTGTTGCCCTTTCAAGATCCTCTCCGGCCATGTCACGGATCGCAATATAGAAATCCTGCCCAGCTCCACCCTCAGGTATATGCCACAGCAGAGTCGTCCGTTGTGGAGCGAAAGCATCATCGACAATTGGCTTCGTTCCCGGAAGCATCATGTTCTCTTCGAACAAAGGCACCCTATAGACCGCATTATATGTGTCGTCGGTACTTCTGTTTACGGCTTCAAGTATCCGACCTATGCGCTTGAGATACCGCCTTAGAACCTCAATAAGAACACCGATGTATACTGTCTTGCCTGCTCCACGAGCCCCAGCAATAGTCACAGTGAGAACGTTGGCCGAACGCCAATTCTGCGGAATATCCGCATAGCAGTGTAGACAAACTTCCTGTTGCTCGTATTCCCCGCAGCGACTGCAGGAAATACTTCCCGGTAGTTGCCTAGGATCATCAGCAACAACAATTGGCGTGCTAGCCTCCTGATAACCAAGGACCTCGACGGTAGCTTCTTGAAACTCAACACCACACTTCCCTGACGTACACCGAAATGCCTTTCTGTCATGGGCCAACTTACGGAAACAACGAGGGCAATCACTCATTGCTCACCCCTTCCTTGAGTCGATTGTGGCCGAGAGCCATTCGATAAGTGGCCGTAGACTGTCGAGCTTGCGAGGCTCTTGAATATCGCGTGCCACAAGAGCAAGAACACTGCTTTCGAGAAAGAACATGTCTGGCTCGACTCCGCCACCGAAGTAATTGAATACTTCTTCACTCCCGATAACTAAACAGTCAGTGTTTCTCACGACCGGAACCAGATCAGTCACCAACACAGCACGCGCCCCAATTGGATTCGGGACTACGCCTACCTCACGAACATCCGCACTAGCTTCCTCAAGGGCAGTAAGCTTGTGCCACGGGGGCATCTGGACCCCAATAGCTTCACAATAGGAATCAATAAAAGTTCGTAACCCCTGAACTCCATCGCTAATTTGCGCCATTGAAGCGGAGGTGTCCTCGTAGAATGACGTCACACTGAGTTTGGTGGGGCCTCCAGTCTCTTCTTGTCTGCCTGCCACCGCACCAGCAATTCCAGTGACCTTTGGGAGCGAACCCGGAGAAACCAAAACTCCGTCGGGGAGAATGCGAACATCAACAAGAGTTGCTCTCGTGAATCCCCCCAACGGGATGTCTGTGAACCGATAGGAACTGTCTGTACCACCAACCTTGATAGTGAGAGTGATGGTCGTATCAATCGGAAACGTGGTACTTCGCTCTGTAGTTCGTGCCTGTATGGCATATGAGCCATGTCCTGTTTTAACCAATGGAAGAACAATCCAGGCCTTATTATTCAAGTTGGGACGACGGAACTGAACTTCCTCATCGTCCTTGTATACAGCCAGTTCCGCCAACACACCACTTGGAGCATTCAAGACAAACTCCAGGTATTCAGTTGCCATTGATGTCAGTACTTGCTGCGTCCACTTGCCGTGTCGTTTGACCATTACAGGCATGAGAGACTATCCTTCCTTCCGCATGCGGCGGCCGCCGAACGCCCATTTCATTAGCGACTCCTTGGGGGCGCTACCTAAGTTATTCACCAACCATTTTCTTCCGGCTTCTTCATCAGGCAGAGCCTTAGCAAGTTCTACCCACATTTCATGCCTGTCCTGGCTATTGATATGATTGAAGAAGACCTTCATCAGTGCAATACCACTCGACCACAGGTCACGCTTCTCAATGCCAAGCAGCCGAATATTTTCATTGATTCGGTCAAAGGAAAGTTCCTCTGCGGCCCGCACGTATTGGTATTCCGATGAAACGTGAAAGAGATTGACAAAAGCACTCTTCGCCAACGGCGAGAGCGCTACTTCAGAATGTGTGAAGAGTCCATTCCACATGGGACTCTCGACACTCCGAAACTTCATCAGTCGTTTCTTTTGCCAACTCTCCCCGATCGCCGGACCATCTGCTCCACCCCAGATTTGCAGTATTCCAAACGCAACAATGCGATCAGCCAGAGTATTTACAAGTTCAATCAAAGGTCCTTCTGTGAAGCGACCGCCGTTCAGAATCCGATTCAGAGCCTGGGAAAGCAGTATCGCATCACCCGATCTCATGACCCGAAACGAAGTTCCTTGTTCTAGCAGTACAGCAACCGCTTGTGCGCTACTGGTAATGACGCGTTCAGGGGATTTTCCCAATCTAATCGGCGATTCGGTAAGACACCACGTGGCCATTCGCTGTGACGGAAAAGTTGGCTTCTGCCTCCACAACACTGAGGCTGCAACCTCCGAGAATTCAGACTCTGCAAGATTTCCCAAGCGCTGTAGATCATCCAAGTCCAACAGCTCGGCAAAGCTCTCACGATCAAAAGAATTGAATGACACTTCATAGCTGACATGTGTCAGTGCCGAAGTAAGCTCCCTGGCAGTCTCACGAGTAGGCTGGTCCGTAATACGCCAGCGTCTTACCAGGTAATCTGCTTGTGTTATTGGATTGTCTCTGAACGAGAGTCCCTCTGTGAGCCAATAAGCATCATCAAAAGCAAGCTTCGTGGGTAGTGAGCAGACACCATCAGAGACTTCCTTTACAAGCTCCTGCTCAATATATTGAGCAATCTTAGATCTGACTACCGGAAGTGGAGACAGATCATGGAGCTCGGAACGCAAGGCCACACCATCAGCTATAACAGCAGAGATGACGAAGTCATCCCATAGTTCCTTCGCAAACAGAACTCCATCTGTAAGCAAAGCATCGACCGCGGCCAACAAAGGTCTGGGGCTATCCTCTCTCAGAAATTGCTCACAGGCGGATACTGCATCCCCCACAACCTGTCGGAGAGTTGATACGTCCGTTTCACAACTCCAGTCCGCGATGCACCTTCTAGCACCAGAGGATACAGCTCTCTTACTCAGTAACCATTCAGCATCATTGGATGCCGCCTGCAGATACCGCTCCACAAGAAGCTTCATCAGCTCCGTCACCGGCCCATCTTCTCCGAGAGCGCTCAAGAACCGATACCATCGCTCGGCCGACCACGTACCATCATCAACAAACCGACCACGAATAATACTCGACAGGTAGTGGCTTTGCTCCCACGCTCGAGATTCACATGAGACCAGTTCTTCATTGATGATGTCTGTCAGGTACCCAGGTGATACTGATTCCAAGGGTGTAAGTATGCCCTCGTCACACGCTTCAGCCATCGCCAATGGCCAAGCCAACGAGAAGAATGACTGATCCACAAGCTCGGCTGCAATATCCCTTATTCCTTCAACCACCTCGTTATAGGCATCCAGAGATGAAATCGCCGCTGCAAGTCTGGCCCAATTGGCATCTAGGCTCTCAGGCTGACTCACCGTTGAGCGGACAACAAGAAGCCGGGAATCTCTTGTGCCAACGTCTTCCACGTCACTTGAAGGAACGCAAGCCAGATCAAGTCCACGCCCAACTAATCCATCAACAGCAAAACTATTGTTCATCCTCTCCAATGTTGACCATGCAATCGAGCGCACCGAGAGTGGAAAAGTAAGACCTCCGACCGCCGCAATCCACAATACTGATTCCTCAACAGAGCTGACCGGTAGCACCACTGTTTGAGGACCCGCCACATCTCCAGTTCGTTTGCTCACAAGAACAAGACTCAGCGCTGAGATCAGAGACACCAGTGTGTCAAGACGTCCTGGTTCAGAGAGAAACTGCTGTACAGATTCGTCGTCGACCTCCCCCACTCGAATCGAGCGCTCCGATGGGAGAACAGCATCCCGCACAGCATCTTGACCAAAAGGAGTGATCCAAAACTCTGCTCGCCAATACCGAATCAAATCAACCATGGGAACATGATCATCACTCATATCCAACAGCACATGTGTGCAAGTGTTCGGTCTGCCTACCACATCACGTCCGGCTGGCGCAGTCTGAATCAAGGCAGTTCCCCACGGTGTCGGGAACTGTGTCATTCGTCGATCTGCACGGCGAATCTCCTCTGCCGTGGGGAGAATATCGAGTGGCTCAATGGAATCCAAGGCTGGACGAACAAGGGATAGCAGGTAGGCAACCTGCTCGTCATCCAAACCTTGACTACGCTCTTTAACGTGCCACCCACTAATCTCCTTGCCATCCACGACTTCGTCAACAGCCGTGTAGATCAATTGCTCCCACATCACCGATCACCTGTACTGCAAAACAGAGATTGAAGGATCTATCAGTGCATAACGTTCGAGACAGGTGGCAGCTTGATTTGGCGCTTTCTTCTCACTTTCGGCAGAGACCATCAACCGGAAATATCCATCACTAAATGCACCTACATCAAAATAGAAGACAGACTCCCCTGACGATGGCGCACGTACAGATCCCACTACCTCCGCTGCCTCTTTACCAGGCGCTTTCAGCTGTAGTGGAACCTGGGAACCATCATGCATGGAAAGAGGAAGACGATCCTCCCGGTAGATCAACACCATTACCGGACAATCATTCGGAGGACACTCTCCACGCGCTGATCTAACCGTGACCTGAACGAGATCGGACCTACCCCACATTCTCAACGCTCGTCTTGCAATCCCTCCACCAAAATTGACTTCCCAGTTGAAGTCATACACGTATTCCCACAATGGTGGTACATCCAGTGAAACCGGATCACTGATGATCTGTTTTCCACCAAAGTGAGAAGTAGCCGTCAAATGGATCGTCGCTCCGGTTGGTGGCAGATCGTCCAGCACAAAGCCACCTTGTTCGTTGTATCGCTTACGATCAATGCTCTTTTCCCTTGGCATGCCAGAAGACCATTCTTCGCCACGTCCAGTCTTGTAGTAGCTGATCTCGAGTGCACTGTCTGGCCATTCGAACGTCACCAGTTGCCACTTCATTCTTTGGACCAACGTCAGACCGCGAATCTTCCTCACACGCTTTTGTGTAACAGGCACTCCAATTGAGTACAAATCACTAACACGAGTGACCGGCGTCAAATAGATCTGATCGAACTCCTCACCTTCCGGCCAAAGAACGTCATCCATACACCAACGCCCTGGGAGTTGCTTTCCCTCTCTGTCAAGGATCGGTTTCGAAACGTTCTGGATCCTCTGCCCCTCAGTCAATCCCGCGGCCCCAACTGTTTCAAGCGGTATCTCAGCACGTTCAACCACGTATAGTTCAGGAGCAACAGTGCTTCGGTAAATAGACACGTGACCAGTGGCAGGAGCCGTCCATTCGAGGCGCCATCTATCCCCTTGCGGTGACAAACTTGCCGTAAGATCCTCCACCTTACGAGGCGAGGACGATTCAACCAAATAACTCTTTACTTCAGGTTTCGAATCTACTTCATCATGATCTCCCAGGCTAACGCTTGCCGCAACAACGTAGTAGTAGCGATTTCCTTCACTGACATCCAAGTCTTGAAAACCACCAAGGTATCCTGTTCCATCATCAGGAAGAATATAGTCGTACCACGTTCCCGTGCGAATGAAACCACCCGGAGGGAGCCCCACAGGAAGCTTGGCTACCTTGACACAAACACTGCTGTAGACACTCTTCTGTAGAGGCGTCCATCTTCCAACAATTGAGTTATCTACATACTGAAGCTCAATGTTCTCCAATGGATGTACATAAAGTGTTCTAGCGACAAGGCGTCCCGGCCCCAGCATATTTCCACCTAGAGAACTCTTTGGGTATGCCCATACCGTAATGAAACGGTATGGCGACGACGCTGGCCTATCATCTTCGACCTGATTCACCGTCACGGCAGCAAGCTCACAGAAATCATCAGGGCTGTACGGCTCCTCCTCGTCAGAAGTGACAACCCTGTACACCACATCATCCAGTTGTTCGGACCACTGATACATTAAGCGATCGCCGTAACGGATGATTTGAACCTCTTCCCAGCTCTCTTGTTCTTCTCCAAACCCATAAAAGTTCGGGAAGAACCATTGACTGGGCGGAGAATCAGATGGCGGGAGAGAAGAAGGAACTACTGGATACACTCCGTTCTCGGAACGGGTTGTTTTAGCTAACCTAACTTCCGGGTAGCCGCTTCCTTCATTCCAAGGTATTTCGTCAGATACCGAGGTTACCTGTTCGCTCGCCGGTTCCGGTTCATCTTCGTCAACCTCTTCAGAATCTTCGGCCAAACCGTAGGTGTCACTCAGATACTGAATGAGAGGCCCCACAACAGTTGCCCGCTTGGACTCATCTCCCTCTTCAAATAGCTCTATAAGGAACGAATCCTCGTCAACAATAGCTTTACCTGAGTCAGTCCAATCAATGAGCTTAAACAGCTTACGATGAATACGAGCTGGAAGAGCGCTACTCATGACCGGAGGCTGGGTCTCGAGCCACATCTGGAGGTCTTCCACAAACGCCGGAAATTTGATCGTCATCTCACGCTCCACAACTAGAAAACGATGTCATTGTCGGGTATTGGTATTGGTTCTGGTTCTGGTTCGACTGGCCCAAACGCGAAATCTGTCAGAGGCCTGGGCGACGTTGCCTGGACCAACACCATTGTTTTTTCAAATTCCGACGGGGACTCCCGGTACCAGTTTTTGTCAGGCACAACAAATTGACGATGATCGGCCTGTCCCCCTGGAGTGAAGACTTGCTTGACAACCTGACCCATGGGAGGAAACTCAAGATCCTTCCGGTACTCCCTCAAAGTCCGATAGTCCCGCAAAGAATGCTGAGTAGAGTCAACAACGCGCAGATCTAACTGCACCATCGCATCGTCTTCAAGTATTCCCATACACTTCTTCCAAATCCCTTGCGCATAGCTACTATGCACTCCTGATTTCTTGACTTCAGCCACCCATTCCAGCAACGCTGACTTATCGCCCTGCTCAGTCTCCATGCTGAGATTCTTGGAGTTCCAGCGGTGGCGCTGATCAGAAGAGAGGTACTGAGGAGTGCTTTGCCGGAATGAACTCCACGCATCGCTCACCCACCCCTTCACGTAGGAGGTGGCTCGAAGCTCCGCGGCAACATCATTGATTTGACGTTCGTCAGCCTCGAGCATCCGAAGCTCCATGTTCTTCGGTGTGCTTGCTTGCCAGAATCCGCCGACATGCGCAGCGTTCTTCTGACCTAACGGGTCAGAGAGAAACTCAGTATAGACTTCAGCCCACTGCTCATACTGCGCATACGCCTGACCAAGTGCCGCTAGGTCATCGAGGCGAACTCGCAGCCTCTCCTCAATCTCTGCTCGTGTATTCCTCTCCAGTTGTGCCCGATGCATCAATCCAAAGAAATCACGCGCTGATCGCAGGTACTGAATTATCGAAGCAACAATCCAAGCAACGGTGGTAAGACCCGCTAAAAGACCTACGGCTGCCCATCCGAGCACCGCAAACACTCCCAGAATAACAAGAAGTCCAACAGCAGCAAGCGCAACGATAGTCAAGATTTTCATGATCCTGGCAGACTTAGCAAACCTGTGCCCTTCTTCTTCAATGTCCTCACCCGACAAAGCTTCCAAAGCAGCTCTGTCCTTCATAATTTCTTGACGTGTGGCATCGAACCAGTGTCTAAAATAACGTCCAATTCTAGGAAGATAGCGCAACTCGTTGGAGTCGTGCCACGCCATCAACCGCTTTCCTTCCACAGCGGCATCAGAAGCTTTTACCCCACCTTCTTTGAAAACCTGCTCCAGAACCCTGAGAGCATCCTGGATCCTCAGAGCATCCCACGCACGAAACTTGCTACCGGCAGGAAGTGTTCCAAAACTCTTATCGAGGACAAATACTCCTTGACGATCCCTTTCGGAAGGCGCCACGTCGCGACGATCCGGCACATAGCCAATCTCTGCCGGTAGATTAAGGGGCTGACAACCAGAACCATCAAGAAGCGCATTTCCACCTTCAACCAGAGTTGTCCACATCGCCGACGTACTTCTCCTGTCAGCTTTGTGATCCTGCCCAGGCAGAGCGGACCATTCGGATGCAGTCTCTTTGGCTACGTTCACCATCTCACGCCAATTCGAAGGATTACCGTCGGGACCGATGCCACCAACCACAACCGACATTCTGGAATCCACGCCGAAGATCAACCCTGTTGCTGCACTCGAAGTGAGTGTTTTCAGATCTCGAATCTTTCCGTTTACCCAAGCGCGTGGCGCCCCTTTAATCGAGACCCATAGAAAGCTCAACAATTGACGCAAGGCTGAAAGTAGGCCAATCTGTGTACGCTGAACATCTTGAGGCGTATTCAAGGGGCGTCGTAGTTTTGCTTCATGGAGCTTGGCCCATTCATTTGCCGCTCGTGAGGACTCTCTCAACGGATCGCTAAAGGCGTCGATAGTCTTTTTGCTGGGAAGCATCGGTGAAGGGAAATGATCGGTAACCGTCAAAATCTGTTGCCGGAGCTGATCCTCGATACCTTTGGCATCAACCATCCGAACGTAGGATTTAACGACGCGCACCATCTCAGAGGCGTCAATCGTCTCGTGGTCAAGTGGAGCTGAGTCAACCCCTTCAATGATACCTCCCATGGCTGCTAAGCTGACTGCCGCAAGACCGGGAATGGTTGTCTCGTCATTCCACCAAGGAACCCCAGGGAACCGCGGACCCGATGCCCCTTCGGGGGACAACATAATGTTATGCCACCCAGCCCTGGCTTGTAGAGGAGTAACACTCTCTTTACTCCTGGGAACCATTACCCGAATACGATCACAGGTGAGATCCTTCACCTCCAATACATTCAGTTCCTGATAGAAAGTCTCCGCCTCGTCACTCAATGAATCACCATCTGTTCCAACAGGAACTAAGACAATAACGCGAAGTCTCTCTATCTCATCCGAATGGATCTCAGTCGCTAATGTTGAGACCACCATTCTTCCGCACACCGTCCATACCAAGTGCGGATCTTCGGAGTCAGGAGCTCCCTCTGGGTTGACCGGAGCTTCGATCCATCCGAAAGGACTCAGCACACCGATCTGAGAAAGATCCACAAGAGCAGCGAGAATATCACGCTGGCTTGGAGGAGCAATAAAAATCGAAACTGATTCCATAACTCAGAACTCCACGTCGTCAAAATTCTCTGGATCATCAATAGCCGGTTCTTCCAGCCGGGTGACAACATCAATAAGGTCAGAGACCTCATCACACTCCTGCTGGGCGAGGTCAATGGTAAGCGGAGTGAGAGTCACACTGTCACGCCGACTGTAGTTGGTAAACCACTCCGGCGTATCTTTCTTGCCCTGGCCCGGAAGATAGCGATGATCAAGAACAGCTCGGATTCGCTCAAGCCAGTTCAACAGCGCAAGCTTGCGCTCGTCAAACCCATTACATTCACGCATGTCAGCGCGTTCCGGGACATCATCTGCCAACTTGCCTTTGGCCAGATATTCTCCTAGAAGTTGCGCAGCTTGATTCCCTGTATCCAGTGTACGTGTCCACCCATGAGTTCCCGCGTGCCCATAGGAACGCAGTACAGCGTACGGATACAACGCACCGAGACCTTCCTGGCTAGCACGGATGTAGCTCAGCAGTGAAGATTCCAGGACAGCAGGAAGCCACTCAGTAGAGATACGCATTTGCGACGGCGAAGTGAGCATAGGAGCAGGGAACGTGACCCACGTGGAATTTACTCGATCCCAGATACGCACCGGCTCAAGGTTTCCCAAGTCCTTCTTTGGGATCTGGATTGCTCCCATGGCCAGTGCAGTGAACCAACCTCGGATCAACGCCTTCCGCTCGTGGTCGCCAAACGGAAGGCAGGCAGATAGTGGGCGCGCCCTGTGCCACTTCCAGAATCCTTTCTGGGCTGAGGATTCCGCCCCCTTCTGCTTGTCCCACGACTCCAGCACCGATCCCAGAATTCCTGAGTAGGCAACTGGAACTGTCCGGGCATGCGAACCAAAGACATCCACTCGAGTGACATCTTCCTGACAAAGAAGCTTGTTCATTCCCGTGAGAGTCTGTGAATCTGGATTTCCTACCGACTTCACAATCTCCTCAAGTTGACTCGTGATATCGGTGATCCTGTCGAAAGGAATCTTCGAGAATTCGAAGTGATCTTCAGGAACCGCGCCATGTAGAAACTCATAAACTCCTGGCTTGATAGAACTCAATGGCCGCGCCATCGCAACGGTTTTACGCAGACCCTCAGTAATCTCTCTTGCCCTCGTGCTACGCTCAAAGTCAGATAAATCTGGATCGCTGGCGTAATGGTAGAGGGGTTCGGCAGCAAAATCATCAAATGCCTCACCAGTGCGACCAACAAAATCACGTGCTCGCCCCAGCACTTCATCAAGCTGAACTCGAAGACGGTATCTCGCCGGTCGGGGGCTAGCTGTTGGCCGGATCCTCTGTAACCCACCTGGACTCCACATTGATACTTTCTCAATTAGCGACAAGTTCCCTTCACCCGCAAGCACTGACCGAACAACCCAGTCATACGCACTGTTCCTGTCGCTTGGGTTCTCGCCCGGAACATTCTCACGAGCCGCACGCACTGAAGAAACAAGATGGGTGTCAAAGCGATTGATGTACTCATCCGTGTTCATCAACACAACTTCGTTCACAGCCACACTGAATCGCCTCGGAACAGCATCCACTGCGGACTGTCCTGGCTGAGGTTCCCGCGGCCACTGCTGGTAGAAATTAGTCTCCACCTGTGCCAAGCCAGTAACTCTTGCGTTCTGTAGCCGTGCAAACTCGAGCCCTCTGGTACCGTTACCCAGTTCTATCCGCAGGGGTGTCACCGCATTATTCGAGAAATCCGCAACAACTAGAGACAAAGGAGCACACGCCCTTGTGAGCAGCAATCCGTATACGGCTTCTTCCAGAACTGCCGCCAACTGCTTACGTAACTGGATAAACCCCTCACCTGCAAGTCCCGCCTTCTTGGCCATCGCAGAAATTGTGCCCGCCAGCGACGATGGAAACTCACTGGGATTTGGCGCTGCAACCTTCGAAATCTCCTGCAGCTTACCGACCAGTTGCTCCAGTACGCCGCCCTTACGGGAGAGTTCATCCATGACATACTCCGCATAACGAAGTCCATAACGGCCCGACTCGTCGTTAGCAACCTCAATAAGACGGTTGCTCATGGCATCGGCCCAATCACCCGTACGACGCAAACCTTCAAGCTCAATTTCATTATGGATCGAGGAAGACTCCCGCATCAGATGCCCGGACATTACCTGCTGCCACTGCGATGGTGTCATGCCATCAGTAAGGTGGCCTGACCTGGACAACACACGTTCCACAAGATCATGCGCAAATTTCCGGTTCTGAGCAGCCCCTCCAAGCGCTTCCACAGCCCAATCAACCACTGCGCGATCATACGAGCCCGCCTCTGTGATTGTGAGTTGCGAGAACTCAGGAAGGTCAAGTTGGCTCAGCTCTCGGGCACGGTTCTGATCCCAGAGTTCCTGCAAACGCATCTGATCGCCACGCTTGTCTCCTTCAAGCCTGTGAGCGTCAAGGGCATGGTTTACTACGCGGCGAGCGATACGCTGAGAGGAATACTCCAAGTACCGTTCGCGTCCAAGCGAGAGAGAAGCGTACCCAAAGGAACTCCACGCGATAGCGTTAGTCTCAACTCCCCAGCCGCACAGACTACTATCTAACGCCGGTGCCAAAGGATTACCCTCATCATAGCTTACATAAGCATCAAGCGCGTCGCTCGAAATATAGCGTGATAGTCCTCGTCCAATCGCTCGGAACACATCATCGGACTTCTCCCCTATACGTGCACCACCTTCTCCACCAACGCGCGCACCAATGGGGACTATGCGTTTGAATGCCTGCTGAGCAGGAATTGTCATACCAAGATAGCCATACAGTTCCCTGTCCAGCCTAGCTGCTTCGCCGTCAGCAGTTGACTGCGCAGCGAGGATCTCCCCAAGCATTGCCAACGTATTACCCGGCATTCCACTGCTTTTGTCACCGCCAACCTCTCCAAAAATGTCAGCCGTGTACAAGAACGCTGTGATGCGCGTGGGATCAATTCCGGGATTTGCGCCAAGTAGACGGCACACTTCCAACGTCATTGATGAACCTGAGCCACCAGCCATCGACGAGACAACCAGCACCAATGGGGAGGCCTTGTGATCTGGCGCTGATCCTACACCGGGGACGTTTGCGATGACCTCACGAGTAATCTCTTGCTTGCTCGCATCTGCCATACGGCTAATTGCATCCTCGATAGCGTCGTGGATACCTCGCAATCGACGGAGCACAAGTAAGCGTCCAATCGCTCGGTGCTGGCCAGCACCGTCCTCGACTGAGAATGTCACATCCCGGGGTTCAGAAGGCATCCACGATGCAACAGAACGCAGCGCATACTTTCCTCCATTCATAAGGTCCCTAGTGAGAGCGTCATCAGTTACCTTGTATCCGCCACCTCCCGACACACCGCAATCCACGTACTGTCCACCTTGTTCCGTGACCCGAGCAACACCATAGGAAGCAAGCTCTTCCTCTTGGACCGGGGTATCCACAGCAAGGAACTGCCAGCATGGCGGAATCTCGTTAACCCCATGTCTCTTTAGATCAGCCTTGAGCTGATCCATCATGAAGGCGACGGTTTTTGTCCCTGACCCACCGCATCCCACAACAAGGACCTTGTACATATTCTGACCTTTCTACCAACTGTGTGCTCAAGTGAGCCAACGATTAAGAAGTTAGGGCTTTCTCACCATCGCATACAGATGGTGAGAAAGCTCAGATAAATGGGTTTCCCGAACTCGGAGACTCACCAGTAGAGGGTGACTCCGGTCCCAGAGGAGGATCTATCGAAAATGAGGTGTCCGTCCCAAACGGCTTCACTAGCTGAGATCCGAACGAATCGGTCGTACTGAATGGCAAGTTGGTGTTTCCAGTTGCAGTTGATGCTGCGCCAAATGAACTGGACTGCCCGAAGGGGGAACTGACATTTTCAGATGTAGCTCCTTTTTGCTCAGGAGATGGGGTCGACGTACTGTCCGATTTCACCGAGGCAGAGGCTTTCAAATCAGTCACTCTCTCAGCCAGATCTCTTCTTACGTCGGCAAGCATCGCTTCAACCTCCATTGGGTCATTTGAGTTCGCCAACACAACCACAGTAGCCGCACGAGGACTATCGGGCTGATCCAAAACTGCCACCCACTGCCCCGGTAAGAACAACAGGACCTGTGCACAGCCTTTTCGTTGTCCCAACTTTCCTGATACTGATGGTCCAGCATCAACCAACTCGGCACGGGGACCAGAAGTGGGTAGTGCTCCGATTCGGGTCCTGAAAGTATAACCACCAGCACTGAATGTACGTGTACGCCTAGCAATGCTGAAATAAGTCATGTCCGCTGCATTCAACGAGATTCTTGCTTCTCCTCGTTCTCCATCCGGCAACTCAGCGCGAGCGATACCCCATGCCCCCGTACCAGGGACAAAAACCGCCGCACGAACCTTAAACACATAGAAGATTCCCACTGGGATACCGACGCCCAACAGAAGCACAATTACAAACGTCACCCAAGCAACCTGTACATTCAAAGGCTTCCGCATATCCGCAGTGAAGCTCACCGTCGTCGAACGAGTATCTGCACCCGAATCGGTTGGTGCAATACTGACGGAAGCCTTCCCAACAACTAAGCCATTCGCTGACTCGGCTACGGAAAAAGTGATTGGCAAACTCCCCTTCTCACCATCCGCAAGGTTCACACAGTTGTTGATCGAGTCAGCATTCGAATTCACACCGACCTGACCCACCCCGTTTGGCACTGCCTCCAAGTGAGGTTCGCTTTCCGGTAACCACACACATCCGGGCCCAGTCACAGCCAAAGTCCCTTCAGCCGTAGTCACACCATCGAGAAGGCCAAAGTCAACCGCGCTCGCCACAGTGGGATAGTCGGGAGGTGTCTCAATTTGCACTTGTGTCTCAATTGATACCGGAGCCAGTGGCCTTGACGGTACAACTGTTCCATCTTTCGTCGTTGCAGACGCGGTCGACACTTGAAGAGTCGTGGTAACCATTGCTGAGCCCAAAGCAAGTTCATCGATATCGAAGGTCAAGCTCTTACCAAGAACGCCAGTGTCCTCTGACTCAAATAGCGTGCTCGTATTACCAGCAGAATCCTTCAGAATCACCGTCATCGCAACTGTGCCCTTCAGCTTGGTTACGTCAATTGGTGATCCCCCTGCCTTATCAAGAATCGATAACTCGGCACCCATCAGAGGTTCATCCGCTACGAACGACGCTCGAGCAATATTTGTCCAGGAAAGGACCAGAGGGGATGACAAACTGAGATTCACCTGCACATGTTGACCTGCTGACTGAGACTTCTCATCAACGAAGACCATACGCCAAATTCCATCCCAGGTCTTCACAGACTTGGAATCCAGATCAAATTGAAGGGTTCTCTCTGTCAACCATTCATAGGAGACTCCTGTGTCCTGCCCCGTCTTTCCTCCCGGCATGAGCTTGATCGGTGACGCCTCGTCTGGAGGATAAACATAAACAGTCAGATTCGGTACATTCGATGTGCTCATTACATGAACGGTCTCAAGGGACTGATCAAGAACAAAGCTGACCTCACCTGACTCACACACTGTTCCCTGACAGATTATGGGGGTTTCTAAAGGGGCATTGGTCGCGCCGGGTCTCGAAATGCGGTCTATTGCGGTGTAAAGCGAATCCAAATCATATGCAGCCACAAATGTGCCTGGTGGTGTGCTCAAATCACCGCAAGAGTCCACACCTTGAGCTTTGGCATTCTCACCTCCGCCGAGAATCACAGACCGCAGGAAGGGCCAACTGTTTTCACCTTCTGAAAGACCTACACCGAGCAGGACAATCCCCGATGAGCGCAACTGATCTGCCAATCCCGTAGGCCGGCAAATGTCCTTCTTGCCAGAATCACTTACTTGCTGCGCAGAAACCCCATCAACAATCGAGACCCCTGGCGCATACGCCTTCTCAGTACCAAACTGCTTCCTTGAATCGGCATCCAACCGCGGATTCACCTCGTAGTCGCCATCAGTGAACCACGCAATGGCCCGACATGCCTTGCGGCTAGAAGAATGCCCAGCCAAATCCTGACGCGCACCTTCAAGCGCCAACCAATAGTCGGTGTCATACTCATAGAGATTCTGGCCGCTCGTTACCAAATCTTGCCTGATATCCTCTAGCGATGACGCACTGAGTGACGTCCAGTCACCAACAGGGCGATAACTATCAGCAAAACCGGATACCCTAACATCAATCTTCACGCCAGTTTCTTCAACGTAGCTCGCCCAACGTTCAACAAGGTACTGGCTTGTGACAACACGGGCATGACCGGGATCGCTCTGATGTAGCGAACTCGACTGATCCATAAGAACAACGAGTGAACCCTGCTTCTCCACGGCCAGACACTGGCCGAAGCTGGCAATACCGTCTGAAGGAACATCGTCCGACGCCGCCACAGAGGTTTCAACAGACACAAAGTTACCTATCAGTATCACTGCGAGAAACAAAAAAGCAGAGAGAGCTCTACGTACCTGTGAATTTTGGGTCATGTCACCAAGCCCTTCCAACATAGAGAGCTATTTGAACCGCACAGAAGACAATGGCTGCAAGTGACAGGCCGACGCTCAAGGCATACGCTACTTGAGGAAGTTTTCCTTGCTGTTGGTATATCGTCCGGTGAGTATTCTTGTGTGTGTAGAGAATAGCGAAGCCTAGCGCCACAAGACTTGAGCAGAACCAACCTAGGATGAGAATGGGGAGATTCTCCGAGAAGAGTCCGCAGATACCACCGATGATTGAGGAGACTACTGTTCCAAGGAGAATAGTCAAGGGGGCACGACTTTTAGCCATGGATAAAGCTGGTGCTACAGATCCAGATCCAGATTGACCTGTCGCGTCAAAAGCATGTGGCTTAGCAGAAGTTCCACTCGACACATCTCCAGCAAAGAGACTACCCGAGGACGTAGCACCATTAACTGATGATGGGAAACTAGACTGTGCCCCTGTCCCTACTGAATTTTCCCCTTCCCTCCACGGATTAGGTTGAGGTCGCACCGTTCGCCGTCTTCCCATTGTCACTTCCCTTCCACTTCAGGCTGGGCCGGAACAGAGCCTAGAGGTTCGTTCACAACATCCATTACTACATCGAGTAACACACTTAGATCTTCTGCTGAGACACCAAGCACTTCGAGTCCATTGAAAATACTCTCAACAATCCTAAGATCGAGCTCCTCAACAAGGATTGACCGCACCTTATCATCCATTTGGTCAGCAAATTGGTAAGAAGCACTAACAGTCCGTGTGAATAATTCTTGCGCTCCCATAGACACAGCCACAGGCACTGTAAAAAGAGGAGTGAGAAAAGACAGCAGCATGAACACGCCTGCCCATACACGGGTTGATTCACGAAAGAGTGCAGCTATCAGGCCCACAAAAGATACCGTGAGAGTGATGATACCTGCTCCAATCAGAACAGGAGTCCACCAAGGAATAAGCCGAGACCACCCACCAATGGCGCCAAGTAAATCTATCGTCGCCACAAAGAAGTACACCCCGAGTGTGAGCAGCAAGACACCGCCGAGGCTGAGTGCTCCACCTACCTGAGTTAGCTTGGATGATCGCCTTCGAGACATCTCAAAGCCAGGAGTGGGCGCTACTGTTCCGTATGTTGGAGTAGAAGTAAAAGGATTTCCCGGGTTTATCGACATGTTCCGTGCCCCCACTAAAAGAGCGAATAGTGTTGACGAGCAAATATGAAGCCATGACCAGTCGTCTGGTTCCAGCACTTCATGCCACTCTCTTCGACATAGCAGGCAAAATCACCCTGGACAGTCGTCTCACCATATTGCAGCTCATAAAAGTTAATTCCGACTTCCCCTAAGAATTCTTCACCGCATGCAAGGTGAACATCAGAGGTATCAACAACTATCGAGAACAGACGGTCAGGGCAGTCTATAAGTCCGGCGTCGGAGTAGTCCCGTTCAAGGATTGAACAAGATGCCGAGTCCTCGGTCAACTCACACGAGATGTTCTTCGAAGGGGTATCAACAAAAGCGTAGGAAAGCGCGTCGGCAGGCGCGGGCATCACGGACTCAAGCGCTGCATCCTCACTGGCAGAGCTTGTGTCACTACCACTTCCAGTCTCAAACTGGGGCAAAACGAAGTTGGTTATACCCCAAACACTAAGGACTCCTACCAATATAAGCACTAGGAACTTTAAGTTTAATCGCTTTCGGCTTGACCTTGTCCGGTCTTGCGGTTGTGGAGCAATCAAACTCGCATTATCAGTTGCACCGATACTACTAATTGCGACCTTGCCGGAGGCCGGTTGTGCCAGAGCCGCCACCATCGTCTGGTCAAGACCTTTCTCACCCAGAGATCGAAGCCATTCCTTCAGCTCTGGGGGGCAAGATGGATTATAGAAGATCCGGCCACGGAGGTCAGGGCAGATACTCGCAAGCTGCTCCAGGACACTCACCGCTGTTGACGGATCAGCAGCTTGTCTTCTTTGCGCTTCAGTCGACATCTACCAATCCCACGACCTTTCACAATGCCAAATCTCCACCATCAGAGTCCTGAAGCAACCCTGCTACCAAGTCCTGAATCATTAGATGTTGTGGTGGCAAATTTCTTTAATTTGTTTAGACATAGCATCTAAACAAAAGTCATAGTAACCCGGCCGTTCCACCTGTGGCGATGCTTTTGTACCCAGAATAACCAGCTCACTCTCTCAAACCACGATTTTTCATCATATCCTTTCAATATAAATCAAACTGGATAGTCAGACTCTAGTCGTCAAATCTAGAAACATACTGGTCAAAGAGGTTACACCCCTCGGGAATATCACGAATCTATCCATGGCAACAAATCCCTCCAAAGCATCATATTGATACAACAAGAATCGTCACCATTTGTCTAAGTTCTTATACAAAACTTGGTTTCGAGACAATCTCTCCGTTAGGAGGACACTAGATGCAGCGATAGCTCTACTTGTCGTTGCCAGCGTACCCGTTGGTGCTGCCGGGTAACCGGTGGCGCGTGTTGGTGTCTTGCTGGGGTGGCGTGAGAGGATTGTGTCTCAGGAGATCTACCAGGAACGGGTATAACAAAAAAAGGGGGCCTGCCCCCTTTGAGCCTTGATTGGCTCGTGGCTCGTGTGGGTGTGACAAGAAGGGGGGCTGTATCAGTGGGTCAAAAGACCTTCTGATACAGCCCCCCTTTCTTGAAAGTGGGTGGCGGTGGTGTCCTACTCTCCCACACCCTGGCGAGTGCAGTACCATCGGCGTGTCCAGGCTTAGCTTCCGGGTTCGGTATGGGTCCGGGCGTTTCCCTGGAGCTATGACCACCGCCACAACTATTGGGTTATT
>RRZU010054881.1_pt1 | contig 26619 bp, 25 predicted proteins | sample 2165561 | NCBI WGS metagenome assembly RRZU01 (sample SAMN10456909, study PRJNA506462) | wastewater metagenome | isolation source: wastewater sludge | place: USA: Moscow, Idaho | reverse complement strand
CATCCATCTACAACGCCATGCCCACCGAGGGCGTAGAAAAACTCTGTGAGTTCATCAAGGCATTTGATCGAGCAAACTGACACAATAGTAGGAGGAGATTTGTCCGATGTACCGCATTAAAACTTTAAATAAAATTGCAGCTGTGGGCCTGGCCGAGCTGGGGGGCCTTACAGTAGGAGACGACCTGACCGATGAGCACGGCATTCTGGTCCGCTCGGCCCAGATGGGGGACTATGCATTCCCTGCCAGCCTGGAGGCCATTGCCCGGGCGGGGGCGGGCACCAATAACATCCCAATCGAGCGGTGCAGTGAGGCTGGCATCGCCGTTTTCAACACGCCGGGTGCCAACGCCAACGCCGTCAAGGAGCTGGTGATCTGCGCCCTTCTCCTGGCCTCCAGGGACATTGCCGGGGGGTATGCCTGGGTGCGGGAGCAATCTGCCGCGGGCATTGAGGTGGCCGAGGTGGTGGAGAAGGGGAAGGGGGCCTTTGTAGGGCCGGAGATTTGCCGTAAGCCCTTGGGCGTTGTGGGCCTGGGGGCCATCGGAGCCCTGGTGTGTAACGTGGCCATCTCCCTGGGGATGGAGGTCTACGGGTACGACCCCTACCTTACGGTGGAGAACGCGCTCCGCCTGGACCGGCATGTCCGGGTGGTCAAGACTGCGGAGGAGGTCTACCAGCATGCCGACTATATCTCCCTCCATGTGCCCTACCTCCCGGCCACCAAGGGCCTGGTGAATGCTGACGCCATCGAGAAAATGCGGCCCGGGGTGCGCATCCTCAACCTGGCCCGGGGCGAGCTGGTGAATGACGACGACATTCTGGCCGCACTGGAGAGCGGCAAGGTGGGGCGTTATGTCACCGACTTCCCCACCAGCCGCCTGGCCCTTTCCAAGGGCGTGGTGGCACTGCCCCATCTGGGGGCGTCCACCCCCGAGAGCGAGGACAACTGCGCCGTTATGGCTGCCCAGGAGCTGAGGGATTACCTAGAAAACGGCAACATCGTAAATAGTGTCAACCTGCCCAACCTGACCCAGGAGTGGAGCGGCACCGCCCGGCTATGTATCATCCACTCCAACATCCCCGGGGCCATCGCCTCCATCACCGGCGTACTCTCCAAGGACCGGGTGAATGTGGAGAATATGACCAACAAATCCAAGGGGGACTGTGCCTACACCATGGTGGACATCAACACCCTGGTGGAGGAGAGCGTAATCAAGGCCATCGCTGCGCTGGACGGGGTGCGCAAGGTCCGACTGCTCACCCGGTAAGTGCAGGCTGTCAAAAAGTGTTTTTGACAGCCTGTCTAGGGAGGACTGCGTCCCCCCTAGATACAAAATTGGCATTGCCAATTTTGACAGCCTGAGTCTAAAAGGTGGGCACGGCCATTGGCCGTGCCCACCTTTTAAATTACGCCTGACGGAACCGGGCTAGGAACTCCACGGTGCGCTGGTTTTGGGGATTGGAGAAGAGCTCCTTGGGGACGCCCTCCTCACAGATCACACCGTCGGACATGAAGACGACATGGCCTGACACATCCCGGGCGAAGGCCATCTCATGGGTGACCACAATCATGGTCATGCCCTCCTGGGCCAGGGTCTTCATGACGGCCAGCACCTCGCCCACCATCTCGGGGTCCAGGGCGGAGGTGGGCTCGTCGAAGAGCAGGACCTCGGGCTCCATGGCCAGGGCCCGGGCGATGGCCACCCGCTGCTTCTGCCCGCCCGAAAGCTGGCGGGGCTTGGCGTTGATATAGGGGGCCATGTCCACCTTGTTCAGGTACGCAAGGGCACTCTCCTTTGCCTCCTCGGGCTTCTTTTTGAGCACCTTGACCTGGCCGGCTACACAGTTTTGCAGCACGGTCATGTTCTCGAAGAGATTGAAGGATTGGAACACCATGCCCACCCGGGAGCGGTAGGCCGTGACCTTCTCCCCCGGGGCCAGAATGTCCTTCCCGTGGTAGATGACCTGGCCCCCGGTGGGGGTCTCCAGCAAGTTGATACAGCGTAAAAGGGTGCTCTTACCCGAGCCGGAGGGGCCGATGATGCTGGTCACGTCCCCCTGGCTGACGGTAAAGTCGATGTCCTTGAGGACCTCGTTCCTGCCAAAGGACTTGGACAGGTGTCGAATCTCTAAAATTGGCTCGCCCATGTTAGCGCTCCCCCCTTGGCTGCGAATTGCGGTCCATGACGGAGGGCTTTTTCTCCCCGGGGTGGCGGTAGGTTCCCGCTGTCATGGTGAGGTGGTCCCCCAGGGCCAGGTCGAAGTTGGCGGGGCCGTCCATACGCCTTTCCACCCACCGCAGAAGGAAGGAGGCTGCCAGCGTCATGCAGAGGTAGCCCAGCATCTCGATTGCGGCCGAGGGGAAGTAGAGGTTGTTCACCCCGGTAATGTAGCGGTGGAAGGCAAAGAACTCGGTAAAGCCGATGATGAACATGACCGAGGTGTCCTTGATGTTGATGATAAAATTGTTGCCGATTTGGGGCATGATGTTGCGCAGAGCCTGGGGGAGGATGACGCTGGTCATGGTCTGCCAGTGGTTCATGCCGATGGCTTTGGCCCCCTCGGTCTGGCCCGGGTCAATGGAGAGGATGCCGCCCCGGACCGACTCGGCCATATAGGCACCCGTATTGATGGACACGATGAGGATGGCTGCCGACCAGATATTGTCAAACCGCAGGCTGTTGTCCGAGAAATAGGGCAGGCCGTAGTAGATAAACACGGCCTGGAGCACCATGGGTGTGCCCCGGAAGATCTCTACATAGGCGCGCACCAGCACACGTACCAGGCCTAACCCCAGCCGTTTGGGGAGGGGATCGGACTTGGCATGGGGAATGGTGTTGAGGATGCCGCAGCCCAGGCCGATGAGGCAGCCAATGGCGGTGGCGGCCAGGGCCAGGAGAATGGTACTTTTGATGCCGCCCAGATACGCGGAGCCATAGGCGGCCCAGAGTCGGGCCATATCGGAGCCCAGTTGGATCAGCTTATCCATGGATTGAGGTTCTCCCTTCTTGTATGGGGCCTATCATCAGATGGCGGGGGCCACCGATATGGCCTTGTCCATCATGGCGGTGAAATCCTCGCTCTTCATGCCGGAGAGGACCTTGTTCATGGCGTCCAGCAGTTCGGTATCGCCCTTCTTGACAGAGATGCCGATGTTTACGTTCTCGGCTCGCTCGGTCTCGCTGGCAAACTGGAAGTCCCCGTCGGTGCCCGAGAAATCCAGGATGACCATGTCGGGGTTGGTGGAGACGGCACCCATGGCGGTAGGCATGTCGGTGCAGATGAAGTCCACGGTGCCGGTCTGGAGGGCCATGATCATGGCGGGCGCGGTATCAGCTGCGGTCTGGATGGCGGCGTTGGGAATCTGGGGCAGGCAGGTGTCATACCAGATGGTGCCCGACTGGGCAGTGCACTTGCCCCCGGCCAAATCGGCAATGCCTTTGGCGTCTGCAAAGGGGCCATCCTTCTTGGCCACGAGAACAATGTCGGCGTAGTAGTAGGGGCCCGCCATGTCCACCTCGGCCATGCGCTCGGCAGTCATGGACTGGCCGGCAATGGCGGCGTCGATGGTGCCGCTCTGGAGGGAGGGGGTGAGGGAGTCCCAGGCAGTGCTCACGATCTCCAGCTTCCAGCCGTTGGCGTCGGCGATCTTCTTGGCAATCTGGACATCGTACCCGTTGGCGAAGGCGCCGGGCACGTTGGTAATGGCCACGGCATCATTGGAGTCGTCCATCTGAGTCCAGTTGTAAGGGGCGTAGGCGCATTCCATGCCCACGCGCAGGACTTTCTCCCCGCCGTCGGCGGAGCTGCCGCAGGCGGACAGGAGGAGCCCCAGGGCCAGAAGCAGGGGAAGCAGCTTTTTCATTGAAATTTACCTCTCTTCTCTGAAATAAAACAGCCATGAACACACCCACCCAGGGCGCGTTCATGGCATTGGGCGGACGCGGCATATGCCGCGCCCCTCGTACCAATGATAGCGCTCCACAGGGTGCTGTGACAGGCGGCCGGATATTCTCCGACGGCCCAGGGGTGGGGCCCAGACAGGCACCACTTCCTTCGGCGGCGCCCCCTTTCGGACGGAGCGGGTGTCTGCCCTTGCTCCGGCCTAGTCATGGTCGCCGCGCCTCTATCATGATTGATTTGTGTGTAATGCTAGCATGGGTGGAGGGATATGTCAAGCGCCGGGCGCGGATTTCGCCGCTTTGCCCGAGATTATACTTGCTTAGGGCGCAAAATTGACTACCCAGTCCGCCCGGCGGGGGACTTATTTGCTCTGCTTATCCCGCAGGTAGATGTGTTTTACGTGGGGGACGGTGCTCTGGCGGACGTCCACCTCAAAGCGATCCAGGCTCTTTACCAGGGTGGTGAGCTTTCCAAAGCCGAAGTTGCGGGGGTCGAAATTGGGCATCTTCTTGACCAGGAGATTGCCCAGCTCCCCCATGAAGGCGTAGCCGTCCTCGTCTGCGATGCTGTTGAGGGAGTCGGCGATGAGGGCGACAATCTCAGCGGGCACACCCTTTTGGGGTGGCTCGGGCTCAGGTACCGGTTCGGGGGAGGACTCCTCCTTCTTCTTGGCCGTTTTGGCGGGCTTTTGGGGGGCCTTGCCGGGCGCGGGCTTCTCGGACGGTTTCTCCGTGGCCTCTTCTGCCGCGGCCCGCAGGACCTCGATGTAGATGAATTTGTCGCAGGAGGCAATGAAGGGGGCGGGGGTCTTGTGCTCGCCCATACCGTATACCTTCATCCCCGCCTCCCGTAGGCGGGTGGCCAGGCGGGTGAAGTCGCTGTCGCTGGAGACCAGTACGAAGCCGTCACACTGGCCCGAGTAGAGAATGTCCATGGCGTCAATGATCATGGCCGAGTCGGTGGCATTTTTGCCCGTGGTGTAGCTGTACTGCTGCACGGGGGAGATGGCATGCTCCAGCAGGCGGTCCTTCCATGAGCCCATATTGGGGGCGGTCCAGTCCCCGTAGATGCGCTTGAGGGTGGGGTTGCCATAAATGGCTACCTCCGCCATGATTTCTCGCAGGGCGGTACGGGGGGCGTTGTCTGCGTCGATGAGGACGGCAAGGCGAAGTTCTTCTCTATCCATAAATGGCTCCTTTTCGGAAATTAACGGTATTGCTATCTTATAGTATAACATTAAATTTTGGATCAATGCAATCACCAACCTGCGCAGAAACGCGCTGGGGAAGCAGAAAAAGCGTGGGCCGGGAGCAAATCCTCCCGGCCCACGGATTGTTTTTTAAGGCTCGTCGGTGATTAGGCCATATCCGCCGTCGTTGCGCTGGTAGACCACGGCAAAGGAGCCGTCGTTGTCCGCATCTCGGAAGGCGAAGAAGGTATGCCCCAGCAGGTTCATCTGCAAAATGGCCTCCTCGGCACTCATGGGACGGATGGGGAAGCGCTTGATGCGCTCGATGCGGAACTCGCCCTCCTCGGTTTCGGGGATGAAGGAGGACTGCTCATCCACGGTGCGCTCGAAGGCGTCGGTGCGCAGGCGTTTTTCCAGGCGGGTTTTATTCTTGCGGATCTGCCGCTCGATGGAGGACACAGCGGCGTCGATGGAGGCGAACATATCGGAGGTGCCCTCGCTCACCCGATAGATGGTGCCGCCCGAGCGGACGGTGACCTCCACCTGGTTGTGGTCCTTCTGGATGCTGAAGACAATGGCGGCCTCCGCGTCCGCCTTAAAATAGCGGTCCAATTTACCTACCTTTTTCTCGGCGTAGGCGTGTACATTCTTGGGGATGCTGACTTTTTTGTCGGTAAATGTGAACTTCATAAGATTCCAGCTCCTTTCGGTTCTCTGGGGATACTGTAATTATACCAGATAAGCTGAAAAAAGCTATGGGTTTTTGTGAACTTTTCTAGGGCAGGACTGCACTGGCGTGGCGGGTGACATGGCAGCCCAAGCTGACGGCGCAGGGAAGGCCTGCGATATGGGTGGGGTAGGGCAGAATGCGCACGCCCAGGGCGGTGGTCCTCCCCCCCAGACCTTGGGGGCCAATGCCCAGGGCATTGACCCGCTCCAGCGCCTGGGCCTCCAGGGCGGCGTACCGGGGGTCTGAGCTGTGCTCGCCCACCGGGCGGAGGAGGGCCTCCTTGGCCAGGAGGGCAGCCTTCTCCGCCGTACCGCCCAGGCCCACCCCCACCACGATGGGTGGGCAGGGGTTGGACCCGGCGGCACTCACCGAGGCTACGATAAAGTCCACAATGTCCTCCGCGGTAGCGGCGGGGGTGAACATGTTCAGGGCTGTCATATTCTCGCTGCCAAAGCCCTTGGGCGCAACGGTGATGCGCAGAGCGTCCCCCGGCACCAGGCGCAGGTGGAGAATGGCGGGTGTGTTGTCCCCCGTATTCTCCCGAACCAGGGGGTCCCCCACCACGCTGAAGCGGAGCAGGCCCCGGGTATATCCCCGGGCCACACCCTCGTTCACCGCGTCCTCCAGCGCGCCGCCGATGATGTGGACCTCCTGCCCCAGCTCAAGAAAGACCACGGCCATGCCAGTATCCTGGCAGATGGGCAGTCCCTTCCGGGCCGCAAAGGTAAAATTTTCTTCAATGTCGGCAAGAATGGCGCGGCCCACGGGGGATTCCTCGGCCAGGGCGGCCGCACCCAGGGCGGCGCACAGGTCGGAGGGGAGGCAGGTGTTTGCCTCAATGCAGAGGGCGGCCACAGTGGACGCGATTTCCCGGCAATGGATGTTTTGCATATCAGTGCACCTGCCCGCCGCCAATGTAGACCGCTTGAATTTTGCTCTTCCAGTCCAGGGGGTGCCCGTCGGTAATGACCAGGTCGGCATCCTTTCCCGGGGTGAGGGAGCCCACCCGGTCGTCCACCCCGGCCAGCCGGGCCGCGTCCAGGGTGATGGCGGACAGGGCTGCATCCTCGCTCAGGCCATGCTTTGCGGCCATGGCAGCGCAGAGGGGGAGGAGCTGGACGGGCGTGACCGGATGGTCGGTGCAGATGGCGATGCGCACCCCCGCCTGAGCCAGGCGCGCAGGGTTCTCCATGGTGAGGCCGGCAAGCTCCGGCTTGCTCCGGTCCCCCAGGAAGGGGCCGGTAATGACACCCACATCCTCCTGGGCCAGCAGTTCGGGGATGAGGTGGCCCTCGGTACCGTGGACCACCACCAGCCTGAGGTGGAACTCCCTGGCGATGCGCAGGGCGGTGGCAATATCGTCGGCCCGGTGGGCGTGGCAGTGGACGGGCAGCTCCCCCCTCAGCACGGGGATGAGGGCTTCCAGCTTGGGGTCGAAGTCGGGGGCCTCCTCGTCCTCGTCGGCCCGGGCCCGCTCCACCTTTTGGAGATACTCCTGGGCCTTGGAGAGGGTTTCCCGGATGATGGCGGCAGTAGCCATACGGGTGATGGGGCTTTCCTTCCGCTCGTTATAGACCAATTTTGGGTTCTCCCCTAGGGCAAATTTCATGGCGACAGGGGCCTTGACAATCATCTCGTCCACCCAGCGGCCCCTGGTCTTCAGGGCGGCAAACTGGCCCGCGATGGGGTTGGCGCTGCCCGGCCCGGTGAGCACAGTGGTAACCCCCCCGGCCCTGGCTTCGGCAAAGCAGCGGTCCAAGGGATTCACCGCATCAATGGCCCGCAGATGGGGGGTGCAGGGGTCGGTGGATTCGTTGCCGTCGTCGGCCTCAAAGCCCTGAGCGTCGCCAAACATGCCCAGGTGGCAGTGGGCATCCACAAAGCCGGGGAGGATATGTGCCCCTGCCAAGTCGGTCACAGGGCCAAAATCACCCTTTGGCAGGGCGGACATGGGGCCAACGGCACAAATTTTGCACCCCTCCACCGCCACAAAGCCCTTTTCCAGTACGGGCCCATCCATGGGGTGGACGACGCCATTGATCAAAATCATGGGGAACAACTCCTTTTCGACAAAATCTCTAGTTGACAATTATAGGGAATAAAGGTATCTTATAAATATGGCGGAACAACGCATGCAGTCCGCTGACCTCCCGTTGAAGTTCATTCCATTCTCCCGCGTAACCCCCTTGGGCGCTCTTGCTTTTGCAGGAGCGCTCCTTTGTCTTTTGTAGGGGCGGAGGGAGGAACCACCCTGATAAAACGATTGCGCGGCCACTGGCCGCGCAATCGCCAGGCTGTCAAGAAGTGTTTTTGACAGCCTATCTAGGGGGGATTTATCCCCCCTAGATACAAAACGGGCGCGGCCACAAGCCACACCCGTTTTGATACCCCCTCGCTTGCGCACGGCGCAAGCGGCTGCGGCCGCCACGGCCGCAGGTGATGGAGTCCTCCCCAGGCGCATGTCCTGGTCCGGACTTGACTTCATTTTTTTCCGCCTGCGGCGGAAACTCTGCGAGGCTGACCGTGGATTTTGACAGCCCGTGCTTGCGTGGCCAAGGGCCGCGCGGAGATCCTATTTATGTCCGCCGCCGCCACCACGGCGGTTGCCGCCGCGGCGCTCGTTCATGCGCATTTCGGACAGCTTGGAGTCTGACGACTGCATGAACTGCTTTAGCTTATCCTCGAAGGTTGCGGGCTCCTTCGGTGCGGCGCTGCCGCGGTTGAAGCTGCCGCCGCTGGGGCGTGGACCGCGATTAAAGCCACCGCCGGGCGCACCCGTGCCTGCGGGGCGAGGTGCCCTGTTAAACCCACCGCCTGCGGGAGCCGCAGGGCGGGGCGGGGGGTCCATGGCCTTTTTAATGGAGAGATTGATACGCCCGCTCTCGTCAATGCCAATGACTTTAACTTTGACTTCCTGCCCCTCCGTGAGATGATCCTTCACATCGTTGACGTAGGAATACGCAATCTCCGAGATGTGGACAAGGCCGGATTTCCCCTCCGGCAGAGAGACGAACGCGCCAAATTTTGTAATGCCGGACACCTTTCCGTCCAGAACTGAACCAACACCAAACTCCATATTGCCCGATGAATCCTCCTTCAAATTTTGGCTACAGCGAAAATGGGCTTACTCCATCACCTTCAAAATAATCTCGCCCGGTTTAACAAGGCCTAAGGCCTTACGGGCAATGTCCTCCTGAAGGCGGGGGTCGTCCTTGTTTTGAACGGCGTCGCGCAGATCGGCGTTTACCTGGGTCTGGGCCTGGACCTGCTGCTCCAGCGCCGCCCTCTGATCCTGGGCACTCTGGAGCTGGTTTCTCATGTCCAGCAGGGTGACGGACAGACCGACGAGCATGGCGAGCACCACCAGCTTTGTGATGAGACTGGCCCGCTTTGTTCGTTTCATGTCCGGCACCTCCCTCGGCCCACACCGTGGCTTGGTCCGCAGTGCGCTCCATTTCCTTTTGTAACTGACTTATTCTATACCATTTCCGCCGATAATGAAAGTGATTTTTCGCAAAAATTTTAATTTTCTGAGAGAGAGCCTTCAAAAGGGTAACCGGGCGGAGGAGAATGCCCCAGAGGAGAGCTGCCAGGTCGGCGGCCAGGTAGCCCAGCTTGAGGGTCCAACGGCTTGCCAGCAGAAAATAACCCGCCGCCCCGGCCAGGATGGCGCCCAACAGATAGATGCGCACCCGTCCGCCGCCCACCTCCACCGTATAGACGAACACGGACACCGTGACGGCCAGCCAGAAGAAAAAATCCAAAACGCCGCCCACTGCCCGCCAGGGCAGGCGCACCCGCAGCACCCGCAGCAGGTCGTACAGCAGGCCCACCGCCACGCCCAGGAGGAGGGCACCCAGGAGAGAGTATGCCTGCTCCGTGATTGAGATCTCCATAGGCCTACCGGAAGAGGCGGGAGAAGAAGCCACCCCGTTCCCGCGGGTTCTCCTCGTAGGAGAGGCTGTCTACCATACCCTCTACCTTCAGATCACCGCCGTCCAGGCTCAATTTTTCAATGTGGAGCCCCTCGCCCCGGACGATGAGGGCCCCCTTACTGGTGTACATAACAATTTGGCTTTCATCAAAGCTCTCCACCTCCTCCACGCCGGAGACAGAGAGCTGTTCCCGGCCCTCCAGGATCAGGTGGTGGGGTGCCTCCGGGCGCACGGGCTTTTCCATATAGGCCATAGCGAGACCCGCCTTTCCAACAATGGTTGGTACCATTTATATGGGACAGGGGGTGTCAATATGATAAAATTAAGCGCTGAAACAGCGCTTATCTAAGGGGGACTGCGTCCTTCCTAGATACAAACTGGGTGCGGCCACAGGCCACACCCAGTTTGATGCCCCCCTCGCTTGCGCACAGCGCAAGCGGCTGCAGCCGCCATGGCCGCAGGCAGCGGAGTCCTCCCCAGGCGCATGTCCTGATACGGACTTCATTTTTGTTTTATTTCCGCCTGCGGCGGAAGCTCTGCGAGGAGGACCGGGATTCTTTGACAAGCCTAGGGGAGGTGGCGGGCCTGTGAGGGCATGCTAGTCGTCCAGCTCGTACCGCTCCATGAGGCGGATTTTGACTTCGAGGTAGTTTCCCGCCCGGTAGACCTTGAGGGTCAGGTCATCCCCTGCCTGGAACTGACTCTTGACGGTGTTGATTTCCTCCACCGAGTGCACATCCTGTCCGTTGCAGGCGACGACCACGTCACCGGGGCGCAGGTCCTGCTTCTGCGCGTCCGATTTGGGATCTACCACGCTGACGTAGACCCCCGGCACCAGGGAGCCCTCCTGGGCCATGGCGGCGTCCAGGGAGTACCCGGAGAAGCCCAGCACCGGTCGCCCGGTCAACCTCCCTTGGGAGATGAGGGCCTCTACCACCGTTTTGGCGGTGGCGGAGGGAATGGCGAAGCCCAGCCCCTCGATGGTGTTGTAGTCGCTCATCATCTTCATATTGGTAATGCCGACCACTTGGCCGTAAGTATTGATGAGGGCGCCGCCCGAGTTGCCCGAGTTGAGGGCGGCGGTGGTCTGGATGAGAGTCATGGTGTTGCCGTCGCTGCGCACATTCCGGTCAATGGCTGAGATGATGCCGCTGGTCAGGGTGCCCCGCAGCTCCTCACCCAGGGGGTTGCCGATGGCCAGGGCCTCGTCCCCCACCTGGAGTAGGTCAGAGTTCCCGAACTGGGCGGGGGTGAGCTGGTTGGCGTTGATTTTCAAAACCGCCAGGTCGTTGGTCTGGTCGCTTCCCACTAGGGTGGCGTCATAGTGTGCCCCGCTGTGGAGTACCACCTCCACCGCGCTGCCACCCTGGATGACATGGTGATTGGTGATGATATAGCCGTCGGCGGTGAGAATTACCCCCGTGCCAGTGGAGCCGCCACGGAGAGAGGTGGTGAGGACACTCACCACCGAGGGGAGATTTTGCTGGTAGATCTCCTGGTATGAGAGGGGGGTCTCCCCGGGAGGGAGGAGGGAGAGGGTGATTCCCTGGGCGGTGGGCCCCCGTTCGATGGTGGTGGGGAGGGGTGTCTCCTCCTCATAGGGGATAAAATCCTCCCAGCCCCCACCCTCCTCCCCCTCGAAGGGGGAGGAGGGGCTGAAGGCGGTGGTGTCGTCAGAGTTGGCGTAGCGGAGTGCGGCTCCCACCACCGCCGTTCCTCCGATGAGGAGGAGAAAGAGGAGAAAGATGACCGGCGCGGTCCACCGGCGGGTGCCCCCGCTTTTCCGCCGGGCCGCCCGGACGTCTGCCTTCCTTTCCCGCCGGGTAGGGGGGAGCGGCTTGGGCCGCAGGGGTCGGGGACCGGGCGGTGGTGGAGTGAAGCCGGGATAGGTCTCATAATAATTGGTGTGATGCACGGGTCTCGCCCCTTTCAGGCCAGGGTCAGCGTAAAGGTGAACTCAGTCACGCCGTTTTCACTGGTGACGGAGATATTTTCTTTATGGCTGTTTAGGATGGTTTTGACGATATAGAGCCCCAAACCAACGCCCTCCCGGTCCACACTGCGGGACTTGTCACTCTTGTGGAAACGGTCGAAGAGGAGCCCCAGCTCCTGGGGCGGGATGGTCTCGCCCTGGTTGCGAATGGACACATGGGCCTTGCCCCCCCGCTGGGCCACCGTCAGCGCAATAACGCCCTGGTTCGTGGAGAATTTGATGGCGTTGTCCAGCAGATTATAGCAGACCTGGGTGATGGCGTCCGGGTCGCACCAGACCCGCACCGGCTCGTCCGGCAGGTGGGTCTCCACATCCAGGCCTTTGGCGTTGATCTTGGTCTCCAGACTCACCAGCACCCGCACCAGAAGCTCGGACACGTCAAACTGCTCCTGACCGGTGACATGATCGCCCGACTGGAGGCGGGACAGGTCCAGCATCCGCCGCACCAGGCGGGAGAGCCGCCGAGTCTCGGAGGAGATGGTATGGAGGGCGTCGGTCTCCTTCTCCGGAGGGATGGTGCCGTCCAAGATGCCGTCGACAAAGCCGGCGATGGTGGTCATGGGGGTTTTGAGCTCGTGGGAGATATTGGCCACAAACTCGCTTCGCAGGGACTCGGCCTTGGCCAGGGAATCTGCCATGGCGTTGAAGGCGGTGGCCAGCTCCCCCACCTCATCCCGCCGGTCCCCCACGTCGACCCGGATGTCAAATTCCCCGTGGCCGAATCGTCTGACTGCGGTTACCATCTCCTTGAGGGGCTTGGTTTGCCAAAGAGAGGTGACCGAGGTGGTGATAAAGGCGATGCACAGCACCACCACGGAGGTGAGAAAGAAGATATTGGAAAAGGCCTGCCACAGCCCCGTGATACTGGAGGCCTCGGCTACGACCAGGGCAGTGCCCAGCTGCTGACGGACAAGGGAGCCATCCACCGTCCTGACCTGCAGCATGATGGGCTTGGCCGCCACCATGCGCTGCTCGGGGAAGAGCCCCCCCAGCGTGGTCATACCTGTGTAGCCGCCCGCCATGTTCACCTGGTTGACCACCTCTGCGGGGAGCTGGCGGCCCACAATACTGAAGGACAGCTCTCCCACGGAGGAGAGGTATACTGTGTCGCTTGGAAAGCAGATGAGCACATAGGCAGCAGCCACATCAGCCACCGAGTTGACATAGAGGGCGTACTTCTCGCTGGAGAGACCGCCCCCCAAAAACTCGTCCCTCGTGAGGGTTTGGCTGGTATACTCGGCCACACTCTCGGCATTGCGCTCCAGCGTGGTCTGCCGCTCCTGCACGATGTACTGGTAGGACAGGGTGATGAAGGCCGCACCCAGCAGGGAGAAGGAGATGAGAATCATTCCCGCCATCAAGGCAAACTGGCGCCTATATAGCGTGTTCAGGGCCAATTCCCCCTTTCATGGCGGTGCACCAAGGCGCGCGGGCCTCGGGTGCGTAGCGTATATGGGTCAGATGACCTCAAATTTGTATCCGACACCCCAAACGGTCTTAAGGGTCCATTTTTCGCTGACACCCTCCAGCTTTTCACGCAGGCGCTTGATGTGGACGTCCACCGTGCGGGAGTCGCCGAAGTAGTCAAAGCCCCAGACCTCGTCCAGAAGCTGGTTGCGGGTGTACACCCGGTTGGGGGAGGAGGCCAGATGGAAGAGGAGCTCCAGCTCCTTGGGGGGAGTGTCCACCCGTTTGCCGTCCACCAGCAGTTCATAGGAGTCCAAATTGATGGTGAGGCGATCGAAGGAGAGCTTTTTCTCGGCTCCGTGGTCCTCCGCGCCGCCAAAGCGGCGTAGGACGGCGTGGATGCGGGCCAGCACCTCCTTCATTTCGAAGGGCTTGACGATATAGTCGTCGGCTCCGCTCTCCAGGCCGCTCACCTTGTCCTCGGTCTCGCCCTTGGCGGTGAGCATGATGACGGGAGTCTTGTCGCTTTCACGGATTTTACGCAGCACCGACCAGCCGTCCATCACCGGGAGCATGATATCCAGCAGGACCAGATCAGGATGAAAGGAGCGGAAGAGCTCTACACCCTTGCCCCCGTCGGAGGCAACTGCGGCCTCAAAACCCTCCTTCTCCAGATAAAGATGGAGAAGCTCTGCGATATTGGCCTCGTCCTCCACGATGAGTACCTTGCGCGCCATGGGGAAAACCTCCCTTTCACGTGGGCAATTTTTATGATAGCCAGATTTAAATATCTGTCCCGTAGCTCCGATCCACCTGGATCACGGTAAAATAATCGGGGTTGATGGCGGTGACGGCCTTCTGTATGGCCCGCTTAATATCCTCGTCACTGAGGAGGAGCCCGTAGGGGGCGACCACATCGAAAATCAGGTTGCGGCGCTGTGGGCCGTCAGTCATGCGAAAATCGTGGATGGTCATGTCGCTGTCAAGCCCCGCTACGGCGTGGGCCACCTGCTCCCGAATCCGGCACACCGTCTCGTCTTCGGTGGCGATGGGGTCCATGTGGATGGTTGCGTCGTCGATGCAAAACTCCTCCTCGAGCTCCCGCTCGGCGGCGTCAATCACGTCGTGGAGGATCATCAGGTTCCCATCGCCGGGCACCTCAGCGTGGAGGGTCACCATCCGCCGCCCCGGGCCGTAGTCGTGGATGATGAGGTCGTGGACCCCCACCACCTCGGGGTGGGAGAGCACCCGTTCCCGGATGCCGTGCACCAGCTCAGGGTCGGGGCGCTGACCCAGGAGGGGATTGATGGTGTCCCGCGCCGCTGCCCATCCGGCCCGGAGGATGAAGACGGCCACCAGCACCCCCAGCCAGCCGTCGATGGACAAGCTGAAAAAGTGCCCTGCCAACGCCCCCAGCAGCACGGCGGTGGTGGCTGCCGCGTCGGAGAGGGAATCGGTGGCGGCGGCCGCCATAGCGGGGGACTGGACCAGAGCGGAGAGCTTGCGGTTGAATTTGCTCATCCACAGCTTCACCCCAATGGAGAGGAAGAGGATACCCACCGTCAGCCAGGAGAAGGACACCGGCTGGGGGGCCGTGATCTGCTGCAGGGAGGAACGGGCCAGCTCCAGCCCTACCAGGAAGATGACCGCCGCCACCCCCAGCCCCGCCAGGTACTCTATCCGCCCGTGACCGAAGGGATGACCCTTGTCAGAGCCCTTGCCCGCCATGCGAAAGCCGGCCAGTGTGACCGCCGAGGTGCCCGCATCCGAGAGATTGTTGAACGCATCTGCCGTGACGGACACGCTGCCCGTCAAATACCCCGCCAACAGCTTTCCCAGGCAGAGCAGCAGGTTGAGGAAAATGCCCACCGCCCCGGAGAGAAAGCCATAGCGCCCCCGTACGGCACTGTCGCGGACATTCCCGCTGTCTCTGATGAATCGCGCCACCAGCCAATCGGTCACAGGAACACCCCCCAATGTTGCACAGTAAAAGAGTAATTATTATCTCACGTTCTGCCGGGAGCGTCAAGTGGGAGACAAGGCCCGCTTGACGGGGAAAAGGGGGGCAGGTCTTTAAGACCCGCCCCCCTCAGCCTGTCAAAATACTTCCGTCAGCTACGTAAGGTTCCCGCCCCAGGCGGAACTAGAATCGATTACCATTACCATCCGAAGGGCCAGCCGCCATAGCCGTTGCCCTGCTGCTGTTGCTGCTGGGACTGCTGTTGCTGGGTGATCTTCTCGTTCAGGGCGTTGGAAGCGGCCTCCCACTCGGCGGTGCGCTCGTCAAAGGTGATGGAGAGGGTGATGGTCTTTCCATCCCGGCTGACCTCCATGGCGGCAGTGTCGCCCGCCTGATAGCTCTTGTTGGCGCTCTTTAGGTCAGACATGGAGGTGATGGGGGTATCGCCTAACTTGGTGATGATGTCCCCCTCCTGGAGACCGGCCTGATCGGAGCCGGAGCCCTCGACCACACCCATGACATAGGCCCCTGCAGGGGTGCCGTACCGCTGGGCCTCGGCGCTCACGTCGTCACCCAAGATGCCCATGTAGGGCTTGCCGGTGATATAGCCATGCTCCATGATGTCGGTGATCATGTCCTTCACATCGTCCATGGGGATGGCGAAGCCCAAGCCCTCCACTGTGGCGGAGGAGCTACTGCTACCGCTGGACAGCTTGGCCGACACGATGCCGACCACCTGGCCATAGATGTCGAAGAGGGCGCCGCCCGAGTTGCCCGAGTTGATTGCGGTGTCGGTCTGGACATAGTTCATGCGGCGGCCGTCCGACATGGTGACGCTTCGGTTCAGGGCCGAAACATAGCCTCCGGTGAGAGAGAAGGTCAGCTCACCCAGGGGGTTACCGATGGCAAAGACCTGGTCACCCACCACCAGGGAGCTGGAGCTGCCGATGACTACTGTGGGGAGGTCGGTGGCGTCAATCTTCAAGACAGCGATGTCGTTTTCCTCGTCTCCGCCCACCAGGGTGGCGTCGTAGCTCTTGCCGTCCATAAAGGCCACCTTGATGCTGTCGGCCTCCTCGATGACATGGTAGTTGGTGACGATATAGCCGTCCTCGGTGATGACAAAGCCGGAGCCGGAGGCCGCGTTTTGTACCTGCTGGCCGAAGATATTGGTGGTAATCTCAGTGGTGATGCCTACGGTGGCACCCACATAGGTGGCGTAAATCTGGGCGGCAGTGAGGGGCTCTTTTTGGGTTACATTGAGGACGGAGACCGCGGTGGGGGTGCGGGTTCCCTCATAGACCACGGTGGAGCCCTGTCCCCATAGGGCCACCGCGCCGCCCCCTGCAACGCCGCCCAGAAGGGCGGCAACCAAGACCAGCGCGGTTACCTTAGGCCAGGTACGCCGCTTCCGCACGGGCGGAGCGGGCTGGAAGATAATCTCCTGGTCGGGCTCGCGCACAGGGCCGAACTGGGGATCAAAATCATTATAATTGCTGTGATACATAAATACCGCTCCTTCTGTTCATGGCGGGGTGCTGTGCCCCGAGTAAGATTCCTGTTTACAAAACCCATCATACACGCAGTTTGTGACTAAAGCATGAAGAAAACAAAAAGGAATTTTGAATAAAAAACACCCCGCCCTCATTGGGGGCGGGGTGTGGAGGCTTCGGCCTCTGTCATTCTGTCCTGTTTTGGGGGTTATATCTCGGGGGGCAGTCCTGCCTAGAGGGGCTATTGCGGGTGGGAATTGTCGGGGCGGTTTTTGAGGAGGGCGGAGATGTCGTTCACCGCCATACGCAGGTCGGCGGTTACATTGTCGAACACGCCCAGCTGATAGATATTAAGGAGGATCAGACAGAGCACGGGGCCCAGAATCATGCCCCACACGCCGCCCAGCCGCATCCCTACGTAGATGCTCACCAGGCTCATGATGGGGGAGAGGCCGGTGTGGTCCCCCACAATTTTGGGCTCGGCCAGCCGGCGAAAGAGGGCGATGACGCCCCAGATGACCATAATCTCCACGGCGTGGCGGTACTCCCGGCCAAAGAGGTCGACTAGGGCCCAGGGAATCATGATGGTGCCCGAGCCGATCAGAGGGATGAAGTCCAGCACCGAGAAGAAGAAGGCAAGCAGGATGGCATAGGGCTGCTTGATGAGCAGAAACCCGCCCAGCAAAATAAAGAAGACAGACACCGACAACAAAAACTCGGCCTTGGCATAGCCGCCAAATGCGGCCACCGCGGTCTGCTTCACATCCCCGAGGAAGTTGCGCAGTTGGTGCGACAGCTTGTCCAGCGCCAGAAAGCGGAGGCGAGGATAGTCTGAGGAGATGAAAAAGGTGGCCATAATAAAGATGATCGTTGCCACGGCGGAGGCGGGAATGCTCACGGCAAAGCTCCCCGCTGCACTGGTCAGCCGGTTCACCATGCCGGGCACATAGGCATTGAGCCAGATCACCAGCTGATCCAGCGTCTGGTTGGCCACCACGCCGAGCTGGTCGGGCAGGGTGTCAAAGAGCTCGGAGAAAAAGCGCTCGATGCCGTACAGCGTGGGCTGAATGGTGTCCGTCCAGATGCTCTCCCAGTTGGAGAGGAGGGCCTTAATCTCCATTGCCATATTATAGCCCAGGGCAAAGAGGGCCCCTCCCACCACAGCCAGGAGGAGCACCAGCAGCAGCAGGGAGAGCACATTCCTGGGTACGCCCGCCCGCCGCTGGATAAGTTTGATGAGGGGGTTGAGAATCCAGGCCATGACGATGGCCAGCACAAAGGGCATGAAGAGGGAGAGCAGGAAAGGGCCGACACTGACCAGAAGGAGAATGACCAGTGCGGTCAGAATCAGGCGAATCCCCAGCCGGAGCCAGAGGCGGCCCCGCTCGTGCCAGGTGAGCTCACGCAGTTCCAAAGCATCGACCTCATTTCCAGGTTATTTTTTGGGTTCGGGGACTTCGCCCACGGGAAGGAGGGCGCCGCTGCGGTCGTATTTCAGCAGGTGGATGTCGCTTTTGGTGTTTTTTGATATCTCATCCATCCGCAGGCCCTCTGTGATGCCCACCACCAGGGAATATGCCACGCCGTGGCGCTTGGCCCGGCCCGTGCGGCCGATGCGGTGGATGTAGTACTCGGTCTCGTCGGGCACGTCGTAGTTGAACACGACATCCACGTCGTCGATGTCAAGACCCCGGGCCGCCACATCGGTGGCCACCAGGACACGGAACTGGCCGTCCTTGAATTCACCCAGGGTTTTTTCACGGATGCGCTGCTGGATGTCGCCGTGGATGGCCTCGTTGGTGATGCCCCGCATCCGCAGGAGACCTGCCAGCCGGTCAGCCATATTCTTGGTGTTGCAGAAGGCAATGGCACGCTCGTACTCACCGTGCTCCAGGAGAGCCACCATCAGGTCCGGCTTCTGGCTCCGGTCGGTCAGGTCGATACGGTACTGCTGGATGTCGGGGCGGTTGTTCTCATCGGCCTGAACGGTAATCTCCACAGGGTCGCGCTGGTAGACCCAGGAGATGTCCATCACCTCACGGGAGATGGTGGCCGAGAAGAGGCCCAGGTTCCGCTTGCCCTTGATGCCGTCCAGGATGTGGGTCACATCCCGGACAAAGCCCATGTCCAGCATCCGGTCGGCCTCGTCCAGCACCACGGTGAGCACCTTGTCCAGGCGCACGGTGCGCCGCTTCATGTGGTCCATCAGACGGCCGGGGGTGGCCACCACAATCTGGGGGCACTTTTTTAATGCCATAATCTGCTTATCGATGGGGGCGCCACCGTAGAGACAGACCGAGCGGACGCCTTCCTTATAGGCGCACAGGTCCCGCAGCTCCTCCTGAATCTGAATGGCCAGCTCACGGGTGGGGGCCAACACCAAGGCCTGGACATCGCTGACGGCGGGGGCAATCTGCTCCACCATGGGGATGCCGAACGCAAAGGTCTTCCCCGTGCCGGTGGGGGCCTTGGCAATGACGTCCTTCCACTCCATGAAATAGGGGATGGCCCCTGTCTGGATGGGGGTGGTTTGAATATAGTTCTTCTCGTTGATGGCCCGCATCACTTCCGGGGAGAGGTCCATATCGGAAAATTTTGCGATTTCGCTGACCTGCTGGCCGTTAATTTCCATAGGTAAAACGTCCTTCTATTAAAATGTTTCGCATTAGTATACCACCAAAAGCATGGTAGCGCAACGAAGATTGACATTTTACGCCGAGGGGCATATGATAATGACCTATGACAAAATGTGTAGAAATGGCGAGGTGTTCCCATGAAACTCTCTCTGGTCATTCCGGCCTATAACGAGCGGGCGATTCTGGAGGAGACGGCCCGTACGGTTATGGCACGTCTGGCACGGATCGACCCGGATTACGAGCTCGTCATAGTGGATGACGGAAGCACCGACGGCAGCTTTGACCTGCTGCGCCCCATGGAGGGGCCCCACCTCCGCCTGACGGGGTACCGCCCCAATCGGGGCAAGGGTGCCGCCGTTCGGGTGGGGATGCTTGCTGCAGCGGGAGACTATATTTTTTGTACCGATGCCGACCTGGCCTACGGCCTGGAGAACATCGAGCCCATGCTGGACAAGCTGGAGGGGACGGGCTGCGGCCTGGTGATCGGCTCCCGCAGGCTCAACGGCCAGGGGTATCGGGACTACCCCCTTCTCCGCCTCGTCACCTCCAAGGGCTTTGGCCTGATTGTGCGCATCCTCTCGGGACTGCCCTACGATACCCAGTGCGGCATCAAGGGGTATGCCCGTGCCGCCGCCCGGGACCTTTTTTCCCGGTGTGAGACCGACGGCTTTGCCTTTGACTTCGAGGTCCTCCTCCGGGCACGGAAGGCGGGGTACCGAATTGAGCAGGAGGCTGTGACCATTGTAAACCACCGGGATTCCAAGGTAAACCTTCTGCGGGACAGTGTGCGGATGTTTCGGGACCTGCTGCATATCCGCAGTCTGGTGAACAGGGCATGAGGAAAGCGGCTGTGAGGGCAGGCACCAAACCCGACCGGGGCTGGCTGCTTTTCTTGCTTTTGTTCGGCCTGATTTTTCTGCGCTGCTGCTATTACGGGCTGGTGTATTTTCCCCAGCTGGACGACTATATCCAGCTTCACAACTACCCGGTCTACCACGGGGCCAAGCTTGTCATTCTGGAGCAGGGACTGCTGGCCTCACGGCCTCTGGCCGCCGTGGGGGACTATTTTTTCTGGTCGGGCTTCTGGGGAAACCTCATTGTGGCGTCCGCCCTCCTCTCCGCCCTGTATGCCGGGAGCGCCCTTCTCTTCCGCCGGGTGTTTTCCCCCTATTTTGGGACGGGGTATGTTTTTCTGACGGTCTATGCACTCCTCCCCCTGGGAATGGAGGGCTCCTACTGGATCTCGGCGGCCAACCGCATTCTGCCCAGCCTCTTTTTCACCGCGCTGGCCATGTGGCTCTTTCAGCGCTGGTGCCGCACGGGGCGGCGGTGGGCGCTGGTTCTCTATGGGTTGGTCCAGCTCATCTCCTACTGCTTTTATGAGCAGGGCCTCATCCTCAGCGTGACGGGCGTGCTTTTAATTGGCATTTTGGAGTTTTTGGAGCGGAAGGAGCACCGCAACCGCACCCTGGCCGCCCTCTTCACCTTTGTCAACGCAGGCATTTACTTCGCCTTCACCGGCTATTTTGCCGCAGAGGGGCAGCTGGGCGGGCGGATGAAGCTCCTCCTGCCTTGGCAGGAGGGCTGGAACGAGACACTGTGGAGTGCACTGCGCCAATGCGAAAAGGTCTTTCTCAAGGGCACCTGGAGAACCCTGGCTGAGGGCGCCCGCCGGGGTGTGGAACTCCTGCTCCGGGGGGAGAACCTACTCTGGGTCCTCCTGGCGCTGGGGCTGTGCGCCATCCTTTTCCTGGCCGCCCGGCGAAGCGGGGCGGAGGGACGGCGCACCCCCTCCGCACTTCTGGTGGGGTTTTTGATGGCACTGGCACCCATGACCATATTCTTCGTCCTGGCCGAGCCCACCATTCCACTGCGGGCCACCCTTTTTTCTTTCTGCGGCCTGGCCCTGATGGCGGACAGCTTGGTGGGGCTTCTTCTGCGGGGGCGGGCTTGGCGGGGAACGGCAGTGGGAGCGCTTTGTACCCTGTTCGCCCTGGCCTCTCTGGCGGCGGCGGTGAGCGAGCTGCACGATTACCGTCAAACCTATCTGGAAGACCAGCGGGCGGGGGCGGCCGTCATTGCCGCGCTGGATGGGGGGAGGGGCCTCTCCCCGGCGGCCAAGGTGGCCGTTTTGGAGTTGGAGCCCAGCTATCTGGAGGAGCAGAGCTTCCCCTACCGGGAGCATATCTTCGGCGTCACGGGGAGCGAGTGGGCCTTCACCGGGCTCCTGTCCTGCGAGAGCGGAAACGTGGACTTCCCCTATACCACTCCCGTCCCCACCGGCGAGGAGTGGGACCTGAGCGGGTTCGACCTAGTGCTTCGGTATGACCGGGTGCAGGGCAGGGCTGAGCCATACAAGACCATAGGAGTGACAGAATGAAGGAAAAGGCAAAGGCCCTCATCGTGGCCTTCGATATTAAAAAATTTATCAAATTCGGCACCATTGGGGTGCTCAATACTCTGGTGGACGCGGCGGTATTCTTTGTGGTATACCGCCTGCTCTGCACCTGGGCGGGGCTGGACATCTCCGCTGCGGGGAACCCGACCTGGGTCACCGCCGCGGCGCAGGCCGTGGCCTTTGTGACGGCCTCTCTCAACAGCTTTCTGTGGAACAAGCGCTGGACCTTTGAGAAGAAGGGCAAGGTCACCCGGCAGGAGGCGGTACGCTTCCTTGTGACCAATGTGGGGTACTACCTGGTCTCCCTTCTCCTCATCCGGGGGGTGGCAAATCTCTTCGGCGTGTCCGACGTGGTGGCCAAGCTGCCCGCTACCTTGTGTATGATCCTTTATAATTACCTGATGAATAAGCTCTGGGTCTTTCGGTGACAGGGACATGAGCAGACCCGCCACACCAAAGAAAGGCGCGGCGGGTCTACTCATTTCAGTTCGCCCGGGATGCGGGACTCTTCGTTCTTGATTTCCCAGTGGATGAGGAAGGTGAGGGCGGCCCGCAGAAGGATAATGGCGCCCACCACGGCGATTTCCTGTACTTCACGTACCAGGACGGTGCGTAAAATCTCGCCCCCCAGCTTGAACTCCAGGCTCATGGCCAGACCCTGGGCCAGCTTGAGCCGGGTGTCCGGGTCCCGGCGGATGTAGTTGACAATGCCTATAATGCCCGCGATTGTAATGACGGCGATGCCGATCCATTCAAACATCAGGATGGCGGCCTCGGCGAAGAGCTTCATGGGCTCCTCACAATAAAGGGAAAGTGCCTCGCGCATGGCGTGTATATTCACAAGGATCCTCCGTCCATTTGAGTGGTCTGCCCTATTATACCTGAAGGCGGGGGAAAAACAAGCTATTTCTCTGAAACCGGCTTTTTTTCGCGGAAGGACGTCTTTTTTTCACTATTCTTTTTCACCGCTTTGTGGTATGATACCCTCTATATGAAAATCTTTGAAGGAGTACGACATGATCACAGTTTCCGATTTGGGCTTGCAGTATAGCGGCCAGCCCCTCTTTTCCCATGTGGACCTGCAGTTTATCAAGGGCAATTGCTACGGCATCATCGGCGCCAACGGCGCCGGGAAATCCACCTTCCTCAAAATCCTATCCGGGGAGCTGGAGCCCACCTCAGGCGAGGTGAACCTCCTGCCCAAGACCCGGATGTCCGTGCTGAAGCAGAACCAGAACGCCTACGACGCCCATACTGTCGTGGAGACCGTCGTCATGGGTAACCAGCGGCTCTACGACATCGGCAAGGAGAAGGAGATTCTCTACGCCAAGGAGGAGATGACCGAGGAAGACGGCATCAAGGCCTGTGAGCTGGAGGAGGAGTTTGGCGAGCTGGGCGGCTGGGAGGCCGAGAGCGACGCCAGCCGCATCCTCCAGGGCTTGGGCGTGGGGGTATCGGTTCACGGCGACCTGATGGAGCACCTGGACGGCCGGCTCAAGGTCAAGGTTCTGCTGGCCCAGGCCCTTTTTGGCAACCCCGACATCCTCATGATGGACGAGCCCACCAACAACCTGGACATCAACGCCATCAACTGGCTGGAGGATTTTCTGCTGGATTTCCCCGGCACCGTCATCGTGGTGAGCCACGACCGGCACTTCCTCAACACCATCTGCACCCATATTGTGGACATCGACTACAATAAAATCAAGATGTACGTGGGTAACTACGACTTCTGGTACGACGCCAGCCAGCTCATGCAGCAGCTGATGAAGAACCAGAGCAAGAAGAATGAGGAGAAGGCCCAGGAGCTCAAGGAGTTCATCTCCCGCTTCTCGGCCAACAAATCCAAGAGCAAGCAGGCCACCTCACGCCGCAAGCTCCTGGACAAGATCTCCATGGACGAGATCCCCGCCTCCTCCCGCCGCTACCCCTGGGTGGGCTTCTCCCCCGAGCGGGAGGTGGGTAAGGATATCCTATTCGTCACCGAGGTCTCCAAGACCATCGACGGCGTAAAGGTGCTCGACAAGGTGAGCTTTACCGTGGGCCACGGCGATAAGATCGCCTTCGTGGGGGACAACGAAAGCGCCCATACCGCCCTCTTCAAGATTCTTGTGGGGGAGACGGAGCCTGACGAGGGCACGGTGAAATGGGGCCAAACGGCCACCCACTCCTATTTCCCCAAGGACAACACCGCCTTCTTCGACGGCTGCGAGGACAATCTGGTGGAGTGGCTGCGCGAGTGGTCCACCGACCCCCACGAGGCCTATCTCCGCGGCTTCCTGGGCCGGATGCTCTTCTCCGGGGACGACGTGTACAAGCCTGTCAAGGTCCTATCGGGCGGCGAGAAGGTGCGGTGCATGCTGTCGCGGATGATGCTTTCGGGGGCCAATGTGCTCCTGCTGGACCAGCCCACCAACCACCTGGACCTGGAGAGCATTGCCGCTGTCAACAACGGCCTGGAGGCTGTGAAGTGCAATGTGCTCTTCTCCAGCCACGACCACCAGATGGTGCAGACCGTGGCCAACCGCATTTTTGACTTTACCGCCGACGGCCAGCTCATTGACCGGAAGATGACCTATGACGAGTATCTGGAGAGCATGGCCGAAGCGTAAGGCCGGACCCCATCCCACACACCAAGAGAGGACTTGTGCTCATGCGCAAAGCATTGTTTCCCCCTGCTGCCGCCCTGGCGGGCGGAGTAATCGGCTTCTTCCTCCGCCGGTGGGAGCTTGACTCCGCCTTTGAGGCAGAGTCCGGGCTACCCATCCCCGGGGCGGCCGCCTTCTGGGCCCTGGTGCTGTGGAGCGTTTTGATTGCGGGGCTGCTGCTCCTCCTCCTGCGGGGGAAGCACAGCCCCCCCGCGGGGTATGACCAGGCGTTCTCCGCTAAGGGGAACACCCTCTATATCACCACCATGGTACTGGCCGCTTTCCTGCTGCTGGGGGCTGGAGCACTGGGTATGATCGCCCTGCCTGCGGAGCAGGCCGCCTCCGTGGTAGACGGAATGAACCGACGCCTGGCCAATCCCGGCCTGAGCGCCCTCATCGCCATGCTCCCAAAGGTGCTGGCCGCTGTGCTGGCACTGGGGAGCGGGTTTGCCCTGTTCGCGGTGGGGCGCAACAATTACCGGGGCCAGGGCAAGGGCACGCGCAGCCTGCCCCTCCTCCTGCCGGGGTATTTGGCCTTCTTCTGGCTCATCACCGAGTTTCAGAGCCATTCGGGGGACCCGGTGAGACAGGGCTATATTTATAAGCTTTTTGCCATCCTGGCCATTTTGCTGGCCCAGAGCTTGATTGCGGGCTACTCCTTTGAGAAGGGGAAATTTACCCGCACCGCCCTATTCACCCTGCTGGGGGTTTATTTCAGTATAGTCACCCTGGCGGACCAGCCCACTCCGGCCGCTATGCTGCTCCTTGGCGGATTTATCCTCTACCAATTGGCTACCGCCACCACACTCATTCACAACGACGCCCTGCGCGTTCTCTACCCCACCTATGTGGGGGACGAAATCAAGACGGAGGAGAACACCGATGAAGGACAAGAATAAATACTATATCACCACCCCCATTTACTACCCCTCGGACAAGCTTCACATCGGCCATGCCTACTGCACCGTGGCCACGGACGCCATGGCCCGGTATAAGCGCCTCCAGGGCTTCGACGTTATGTTCCTCACCGGGACCGACGAGCACGGGCAGAAGATTGAGGACAAGGCCCGGGAGGCAGGGGTGTCCCCCAAGGCCTTCGTGGACAATATTGTGGAGGGGCCCGGCGGCATTCTGGATTTGTGGAAGCTGATGAACATCTCCAACGACCGCTTCATCCGCACCACCGACGATTACCATGAAAAGGCCATCCAGAAGATATTCAAGACCCTATACGACAAGGGGGATATCTATAAGGGCAAGTACACCGGCAAGTATTGCAAGCCCTGTGAGAGCTTTTGGACCGAGAGTCAGCTCAAGGACGGAAAATGCCCCGACTGCGGCCGGGACGTGGCCGATGCGGAGGAGGAGGCCTATTTCTTCCGCCTATCCAAATATGCCCATCGCATCCAGGACCTGCTGGAGGAGACCGATTTCTTAGAGCCCCACAGCCGGGTCAACGAGATGGTGAACAATTTCATCAAGCCCGGGCTGGAGGACCTATGTGTCTCACGCACCAGCTTTACCTGGGGCGTGCCCGTGGACTTTGATCCGGGCCATGTGGTCTATGTGTGGATTGACGCACTGTCCAACTATATCACCGCCCTGGGCTATGAGAACGACCGCTATGACGATTACGATGCCTTCTGGCCCGCCGATGTCCACTTTGTGGGCAAGGAGATTGTCCGCTTCCACGCCATCATCTGGCCCGCCATTCTTATGGCGCTGGAGCTCCCCCTGCCCAAGAAGGTGTACGGCCACGGCTGGCTCCTGCTGGGCGGCGGCAAGATGGGGAAATCCACGGGTAATGTGGTAGACCCCTATGTCCTGGCCAATCGCTACGGGGTGGATGCACTGCGCTTCTTCCTCCTGCGGGAGTTCCCCTTCGGGTCAGACGGCAATTTCTCCAACGAGTCGCTGATTGGCCGCATCAATACCGACCTGGCCAACGACCTGGGCAATCTCCTCTCCCGCACCACCGCAATGGTGGGCAAGTATTTCGGTGGAAGGCTACCCGCCCAGCGGAGGGCCGAGGCCCTGGACGACGAGCTGGTGGGCCTGGTCTCCAGCCTGCGGGGCAGGTATGAGGAGCAGATGGAACGCTTTGCCTTCCAAGGGGGCCTGGCTGAAGTCTTCTCCGCCATTCAGCGGGCCAACAAATATATCGACGAGACCGCCCCCTGGGCCCTGGCCAAGGACATGGAGGCAAACGGGGCACGGCTGGCCAGCGTCCTATATAATCTTTTGGAGACCTTGCGTATCTCTGCCATTCTCCTCACCCCCTTTATGCCCCAGTCCATGGACAAGCTTTTTGTGCAGATTGGAGCT
>RRZU013308185.1_pt1 | contig 26635 bp, 23 predicted proteins | sample 2165561 | NCBI WGS metagenome assembly RRZU01 (sample SAMN10456909, study PRJNA506462) | wastewater metagenome | isolation source: wastewater sludge | place: USA: Moscow, Idaho | reverse complement strand
CGTCGCTGGCCGACGTGTGGACCGGGGCCGACGTGCTCGGGCTCACCCCCGCGTGCGCGGGGACGTCCTGCCGGAGCTTGGCTCGAGGCGGCCCAGCAGGGGCTCACCCCCGCGTGCGCGGGGACGTCACTTGCCGACTAGGGCAAGAATCGAGCCTGAACGGCAGATTACATCACTTCCCCGCCCTCCGGAGTCTGCTGGCCCGGCTCCAGCCGGCCCGCATGGTCGGTTTCTGCCCACCTTCCTCGGGTCTGCGGATGAGCGTGATCCCGTCGAAGTCGATCGGCTGCCAGTCATGCCGATGGACCCGGAAGTCCAACCCTTGGTCACCCCTTCGAGAGAAGACCATGAGCGCACGGCCGTCTTTGCTCATCTCAACGATCCGCGTCCACATCTCTTCTCTCACCCGCGCTGAGACTTTGCCGCAAAACACGCCGGGTGCTATTTCAAGGAGCCATCGCGTCAGAAAGCCACGCAGGCCAACTGGGCAAGCGGTGAGCACGACGACTACCACGGCGGTTCCTCATAGTTCTGGCCAGAAGCGCGGTTTCCTCGCCAGTCCCACAGTTCGACAATGTCGACCAGATAGTCGGTGTCAGACTCGCCACGAGAGTCCAAGAGCCGATGGACGTCGCGAGTGCAGCGTTCCATGAGATGAGCGTCGTACATGGCGTCTCGCATTGCGCGCCGGACGTCTGCCCCGATGTCCACGCTTTCGGAGGCCACTACTCGGAATGCAGCGGGCACCGCGATCTCGACCTTGTAGAGATCCGCCACATCGTAGACGAAAGATCGATCATGCCCGGTGTGAACGAAGCCGAGGGCGGGAGAACACCCCAGCGCCACGACCACCGCATGAACCACACCGTAGAGGCAAGCCGTCGCCGCGCTCAGGGCCATGTTGAGGTCATCGCCCGCCTCGAAATCGTCGGGCTTGTAGTTCCGCGACTTCCACTCGACCCCGTAGTCGCGGGCAACCTCGCGATAGGCCGCTCGGACGCGGGCCCCTTCGCGTCCACGCAACTGCTGCATCGTGAGGACGGAGACATCCTCACCGGGGAAACGCATCGCGTACATCGCTCGCGCGACTCGCAGCCGACTCGACTGATTCGTGACCAGCGCCGACTGTGCTTCCAGAAGACGGCTGGTCCGAGCGAGGGGTCTCCCGTGTGCGTAGTACCGAACGCCGTGCTCACCCATCCACACGGTGCTGGCCCCGCTGTCAGCCAAGAGCATCATCGCCTGGTGGCTGATCGTGGTGCCCGGGCCGAGCATGACCGACGCGATGGTCGCGGCAGGCACGTGGACGACACCTCGCTCATCCCGGACCGTGATCGCGTTGCCGTCCCGGTGCACGATCGAGTGCTCCAGGTACAGGAACGTGATGCGGTCGCTGATGCGGGACAGTTGCCCCAACGTCGCTGGCGGAGTCCCCGGGACCGGCTTCATGGCACCCGTGCCAGCGTCATCAGACCGCAGCCATACCCCTTGGCCGCACCGATTCCTTTGGTGAGAGCCCCCGCAAGTCGACCTGCGTCGGTCACTTCGAGAACGCCCTCGTACGCCGCAGTCCCCAACGTCACCAGGCGTCCATCAAGTCCTCCGCGCCGGAAGCGTTCGGTTCGCCGTTCGGTCACGCGAACGTTCGGGCCGTGTTCACCCGCAACAACGTCGAAACCATGCCCGGCAGATCGACGGGTCAGCCACTCCACTTGTTGCTCCACCCGCAGCAATGGCACCCGGTGACCGCGGCCCCCGTCCGGAGGACGCTCGTTGCGGATCGGGTTCGCCCGCAGCCGGAACATCCAACGTTGACCGGCGTCCAGGTCACGTAGGAACGGGGCGTAATCAGCGGTCCGCCACACCGGCTGGGAGGGCCAACCCGCTTGGTCTGCCATGGCTTCCAGCGACGGCTCCACCGGGCTCACGAAATAGAGGTCAAGCCGATGGCGTTCGGGTTGGTCGAGCCGCCACAGGATGCGGTCGCTGTCGGCCGTCCCCGGCAGGAACGCCGACAACACCGCGGCATGCAGCCGCTGGGGTGATTGAACGAGGTCGCGAGTCGAGCGACGATCGGGATTGAGTGCCATGTGGGTCAGGTACATCACGCCTCCTCAGCGGCAGCCTTGGTAGCGGCAAGCCAGTCGGTGCCGGCCCCGACTGGCGCAACCGTGCGGGCCGGGTTGGTGGCAACAACGGGCTCGGCCTGCGCCACCTCGCGCCACCCGTACTCCCGTCGCTCGGGGCTGTAGCTGATGGGGACGTCGCGGCGGGTCTCGACGGGACGCGCATCCCCGGGGTCGGCATCGACGTACAGCTCAAGCCGTACCTCAGCGCCTTGTCGCCGCCGGTACCAGCTCGACGCTTGCCAAGGATGTTCGCGGAGCGATTGCTCAAGTTCCGCCTCGACCAGGGCCAGGAACACCGGTTCAGTGACTGGGCAGGACCGGCGCCCGAGGTACAGCGGGAACCGCGGCTCGCGCACCCGTCGAGCCAGCGCCTCCAACAATGCCCGGTCGCCTTCGATTCCCGCGACGTACACGGCATCAGCCACGTAGTAGCGGTACGACAAGGGCATCGAGTGCGTGGTCTCCCAGTTGATGGCGGTCTGGAAGTCGCGCTGCAGACGTCCCGGCTGGTCGACGCGAACACCGAAGCGCAATCGGGCGAGGTCTTCGATCGGATCGGTGCGGCGGCGTCCGTCAGCGGCGGCCAGTAAACCCAAGACGCCGCTCTTGGACGGCACCATGCGTGTGTCGCGGCGGCTGAACCGACTGGCGTCGCCCCATGCCTGCATCGGACCCGCCAGCCGAAGCAACAAGACGGTCACGGCCGGTCCATCAGGACAGCTCGCGTCCGATCGCCCACCCGCTGGACCAAGTCGTCGAACTGCACGGTCTCGCCGAGAGAGGCCAGTCCGTCAGTGCGACTGCCGACGCGGGTAATCCACGTGTCCGTGGGAGGGCTGCCGAACGCCTCGGCCACATCCACGGCGTAGTTTGCCAACGACTCGCAAGAGCCCGCCATGTAACCACTGCGGCCCCGCACCGGCTCCTCGAAAGCGCCCACCAGATTGACCGGACGATCCGGTCGGACCATAACCACGACAGCATCCGGCGCCGTGCGGTTGGCGAACGTGTTCTGCTTTCCGGTCGGCATGCTGGTTGCGAAGGACCGCACGAAAGCCTCCACCGCTTGAGCCGTGGCTTCGGTATCGCCGAGACTTCGAAGCAGGGCCGGGACGTTGATCGTGGCGTAGCGGTACAGCGTCGCCGAGTCGAACTCGATCGTGCCGATCATGCCGGCACCGGTCTCTTCGGCGGGGTTCTGGTCGTCGACCGCGGTGTAGTAGTCGAACTCCGTAGCCACCGCATGAGTGCTGATGGCATGGGCGACCTGACAGGCGGCGTCCACATTGAGATTGGCGTCGTCGGCGACCATCCGGCCGAACAGCGCCACGTCGACGCTGTGATCCCGGCTGAGGGCGGCCTTGGCGGCCTTCACGTCGACCTTGTCGGGCGGGGATGCCACGGCGACCTCAGCAAGCCGGTCGAGTTGCAGGTTGCTGAAGAAGACCAGGTATTCCGTGAGCGGCTGGTCCCCGTCCTTGGCCTTGCGGCCCGCCTTGACCTTGAGCCCGGCTGCCTCCAGTGCCCGTTGGGCGAGAGTCGACGCAGACCCAAAGTCCAAGCCGGGGGACAGAGTCTGGATGCGTTCGGTGAGGAGTTCGACCGCCCGCTTGGTGCGGACACCGAGCCGGTCCACGTCCAAATACTGAGAGAAGTCACGTCGGGTGGCGCGTTTCCAGGCCTGGCTGCTCACCCGGGCACGCCGGACGCCGCCATAGGTCGCCGTCTTCGGGCTGCCGGTGTCGTCGCGGTTGAGGTTGCTCGGCGGTACGGACTGCAGCACGTGAATGTCGATGTGCAGGGTCATTTCGTCTCCTCGGTGGTGGCGGGGTTCGGGTTCTTGGGTCGGGCGTGCAGGTCACGGCCCCAGCGGGCCAGGACTTCGCGCGCGTCTTGGTAGGGGTCTGCGAGCTGCCACAGATCGACGGCCAGCAGGCCGTAGTCGAGCCCGACGGCCTGCTTCTCCGTGCGCATCAGCTGGATCAGCCCGCGCAAGTGGTGGACATGCCCCTCGAAGCTGGTGGCGAGAGCGGCATGATGCAGCCGGGCGATGGTCGCCGCATCAAGGTCGTCTTCGACGGCACGCGCCCTCGCCAACTGCCCCACCGCGGAACCCAGGCTGACACCGGGACGGTGGACGGCCTCGTCCCGGCTCTGCTGGTGGAGCGCGTACAGCACCAGCGCGGCGTGCAGGGCCCGCTCTGAGGGTGTCGGGGTGTCAGGGCGCCCGCTGCGGTAGGTGGTCAACTCCTCCGGCAGGTCACCGAGCGTTACCGCCCAGACCTGCGGCTCGGCCCCCACATCAGCGGGGTCGCAGCGGCGAAGGCGGGCGAGAGTGCCGACGGCAGCACTGTCGTCGGCCAACGCGCGAGCCTGGAGTTCTGCGACACGCGCCGTGGCAGTCGCCCTCAGGACGCCACGAACGTTGCGGTAGGGAGTGTCGGTCATCGGATCACCTCATCGGAGCGGGGTTTGGTTTGCGGGAAGGTCTTGGCCAGGCTCGCCCGGAACCACAGGAGGGCCAGGCCGGCGTCCAGCAACTCGGCCTTGTCGGTCCCGACTCGTCGGACGGGCCGACCGACGAGCGCCGCACGGCCTGCGTCAGCGACAAGATCATTCCCTGCGTCACTCAGCCGCGCGGACGCCGTTGCTGACCAAGCAGCCCGGAGGTCGGCCACGCACTCGGGGTCGTGGAGGGTGCGGATCCAAGCCCGGAAGGGGCCGTCAAGAAGGGCGTAGCCGACCTCGAACGCGTGTTCCCGGGCGTTGCCGTCGCCACCCGAAGCCCGATCAAGGTTGCCGGCCAGGTTCGCCAGCGCGACGACGCCTTGGCTGGCCTGCGCGGCGGCGTCCACAGCGGCCTGCACCAGCACCGGATCGGTGAGGGCGGCCACGCTGGCGGTGAGCCGGTCATCGGTCGCGCCGGTGATCACCGAATTCTGGGTGCCGTACTCCAGGCCCACGGTGCGCAGACCGACGAGATAACCACCGGGGAGGATCTCCTCCCCCTGCAGCTTGGCCAGCCACTCGACGACTCGGGCCGCTTGCCCTTCGTTCGGGCCGAACGAAGACTGGACCAGGGGGCCCAAGCCCTGCCAGATGCGCCGGGTCGGGTCGTGGGTGACGGGCATCAGCACCTTGGCGCCCGCTTTCGACTGAGCCTTGCTGTAGCGCCAAGCGGTCATCGGCTCGAAGGGGTGCAGATTCTGCGGACCGAGTCGGTCCCCGTTGGAGATCTGTACGTCGGTCACGCGGTCTTCGGTCAGGAAGAGCCGCACGCGGCGTGAGGGCCAAGTGAACAGGTCTGCCGGGCCCTGCGGGGCCGGATGATCAAGGTCTGCGCCGGGCCCCAGCGGGGGTCGATCCCACACTGCCAGGTCGGCTGGGCCGGAGACGAACCAAGGGGTGTTCAGCAGGAGCGTCTCTGCCAGCGTCCGGCCCTCGGCCGTCACAAGGCCGAGGTTCCCAGCCCAAGCCGGATACCCGAAGGGGTATCCCTTGCCGCCCTTCACGCGATCGTCTCCGACGGCTCCGGTCTTGATGCCGGACGGGTCGAATGCCTGGCAGTGCACCAGCCATCGTGCAGCCTCCGGCAGGCTCAGGCTCTCAACCTCCCGGGCGCCCCGAGTCGTGAAGAAGGGCAGGTTCGCAGGCAAGTCCGCGATCAACTTGCCGAGCCCAGTCCGCTTCCCCGTGTGCGTGGTCAGCCCGGCCACTTGGTAGAAGGGCGCCTGGGGGTCAAGCAGATCGAAGCGGTCCCGGACTCGCTCCAGGTAAGGCTCGAGGACCTCCATCGGCAGGCTGCGGCCACTCCACCATTCCTCGAACAAATCGAAGTTCTCGCGATCACTACGCGGGTGGCTGGGCCGGGTAGCGCCCAGAATGACGGCCAGCAGCAGCCGGAGCAGGGCCGCGTCCTGGGTGGGAATCTCGCCAGCCAGCCCACGCAGCTCAGCCGCCTCGGCTAGCGTCGCCCGCAGTGAACGCTCCTCGACGGCGCCGGTGAGCGTACGCACTCGCAGCCAGGGTTCGTCGATCAGGTTGAACGTTGGGGGTGAAGTCACAGTTCCTCCTTGGGGTGGGTCACGACGAGGCCCTCGCCGACGGTGTAGTGCAGATCGAACCCCGCCAAGGCGGCACGGTCGTCTGGACCGAAGACCACAACAAGCTGCCCCTTCAGCCACGGCGACGTCTGCCAACCTGAGTAGTCCACGGTGCGTTCGAGTTCGGCGATGGCTCTGTCGATTACCCCGGGGTTTGTCAGCTGGATCGGCAGCGACAACGTGCAGGACGCCATCTCGCGCGCGAGGGACTGCTCCGAGCCGGTTCCCCATTCCAGGCCCTCGGGGATCAAGGCCCCCGGGCGCCGAGGTGCGCAGGCCGGCAGCCGAAGGTGACCATCAGCGTCGCGCCACAACGCGATCACCTCAAGCGAGTCCTCGGAGTCTCGTACCTGGGAGCGACCTTGTTCCTCGCTGCGATCGGGATCATCTGCGACCACGTCGATCCAGCCGTTCAGGGTTTCGGGTTGATTCGGGTCGGCGAGCAGAAAGCTCTGGGCCCGCTGCCTTGCCCGGGCGCTCTGAAGCGCCGCGTTCTGTTCCGCAGCGGCCCAGCGCGCCTCCCAACCGGACGGGGCGCTCATGGCGGGGTCGTAAGCTGTGCGGACGAGCGCAGGGATGTCGTTGGGAAGGGTCACCTGATCCCGCCCGTCAAACACCGCTGCGGAACGCAATAGAGCGGCATCCCCATAGACGGCTCTCGACCCACGAACGAAAACCGGGGGCTCGGCTGCCCAATCGCTCACGCCTCGCAGATACAGCACCGGCCGAGAGATCGCTAGGGGACGGTCAGGGCGGGTGTGGCGGTGCAGGCGTCCGACGCGCTGCAGCACGAGATCAGCGGGGGCGAGATCGGAGACCATCAGGTCGAAGTCCACGTCCAGGGACTGCTCCAGCACCTGAGTGCCGACGACCACCAGGCGTTGGGGCCGCTCACCTCGGCGGCCCAACAGGCTCACCAGGTGCCGTTCCCGCTGGGCTCGATCCGGCGCTATGAACCGGCTGTGCAGCAGCACTACCTCGTCACCGAATTCGTCGCGCAGGACGCAGTACATCGCCTGCGCCCGGGTGACGGTGTTGCAGATCACCCCTGCTGTTCCACCATCGGCAAGCATCATCCGGAGCATGTCGCGGACAGTCTCGGGGACATCATCAATGCGCTCAAGGCGCACGTCAAGGCTGTGGGTTTCCGGCTCGACCAGCCGATCAGACAGGACGCCGTCGTAGCGCGTGAGTCGAGGGTATCGGTCGAGGTGATCCGTGATGCCGGGCTCCCGGTCACCGCTTCCCCACGCGTACGCGGCGACGTATTCGTCCCGCTGGTGCGGCGGCAGCGTCGCGGACATCAAGATGACTGGCGTCTGGTAGGCACCCAACCAGGTGAGCGCCCGCTTCAGGTACTCGCGCATGTAGGTGTCAGCGGCGTGGACCTCGTCGAAGACCACCACTTTCCCGGCCAGGCCCAGGTGACGCAAAGCGACGTGCTTGGCCTTCAGTGCGGCGAACAGGCCTTGGTCGATCGTGCCGACCACAAAGTCTGCAAGCCCTGCCCGACGGCGTCCGCGCAGCCAACTGTTGACCACGGGTTGGCCGTGCCCGGCATCGTCGTCATAGACCTGTCCACGGAAGTTGTCACGCAACAACCCGGTGTAGGTGTCGTTCAGACCTGCCTTGCCATGAGCCAAGGCCACGCTCGCCGAATCGCCCAGGCTCCCGGACAGCCACTCCAGCGTGCGCTCGAACATCGGGTTGGCGGTCGCCATGGTGGGCAGACCGAAGTAGACACCACCCTGCCCGAACCTAGCGGCCAGCGCTTCGGCAGCGAGGAACGCGCCCTCGGTCTTACCCACACCCATCGCAGCTTCGACGATCAACAAGGGGGATTGTGTGCAGTCGAGCGAGGCGGCGAGCAACGCTGCTTGGATGGGACGGGCGCGCGCGGCGCTCAGTTCCGGAAACCGTGTCTGGAGAAGCGCGTCGGCATCCGGGGCAGGTATCTCCGGACGCCAGGGGGGCGGCAGTGCCACCTCGTCAAAGGCGACCAGCGCCCGATCAGCCGGCGTCAGTTCGTCGTGATAGGGCACATAATCTTGATTGGAGGCTAGCCAGTCCGCCACCACGACTATCGCGGTCAGCAGAGCTTGACACCGCACTGGGAGCGGACGAACAGCCCAGCGGTCGTAATGCTCTGTGACCCCGGTGGCCCGCGCCATCGTGTCCACGATCTCTCGCCGAACCTCAACCCAGCGCCCCGTACCGACAATGTGCGGACGGTTCTTGGCAGTTCTCAGGATCCCTTCGTCCGGGTTCTTGCCGTGATGTCCCCCGACCACGCAGGCCCAAGTGCGGGCCACGCGAGGACGCGCGCCCACAGCTTCCTCCAGCCAGTTCTGCACGGCCAACTGACTCACGACCTCGTGGCGCACATTGTCCGTGGGTGAAATGGAGATGACACTCAGCCCCTCGTCGCGCATGCGATCCGAGATGAAGTTCATTCCCCGGCGTTCAGCCATCTGCGCGAACGCAACCGAGGCCTTGCCGGTGTCATGCACGCCGGCATACCAGCAGCAGAGCGCGCGCACCGCCGCATCTGAGGCCGCCAGGTCGCTCGTCAGGAGTTCCTTGATGCTGCGCGGTAGGAACTGATCCCAGAGCAAGCCCGCCATTGCCGCCGCGTGCTCCAGATGATGCGTCAGCGGCAGCCACTCAGCAGTGACGGGGTCGAGCTTGCCCCAGACAGACGTAGCCGCGGCTGACCACTCCACTGCAATCCCTTTTCTCACGGTTTCCAGTGTCGCCTCTGGCACTGACAGAACGACCATATCGAGGGGAGATGGGAGTCGCTCGAAGTCAACGAGGTTTAGGTGATCCGCGTTGAAGGGACGAGCCGTCCGATGATGGCTGCGGCCATATTGTTGTCGCCGAACACGGTTCCCGAGCGTGAGAACTCCAGGTTGGTGGCGATGATCAGGCTGCGTTGTTCGTAGTCGTCGGGGAACCGCAACGGAACCCAGTCGTATCCTCACGTCCGGGGCGGTCGCGCACAACGCACGCCAATATTGATTCCTAGGAATGTAGATACTGATAGTTTGCTCTCGTGAGCATGGACTTCTTCGACGCGCTGGTGCGGCTGGAGACCGATCTTTGGAACCTAGTGGATTCCGAGTTGACCAAACGCGGGCAGGTGCGTCTCGCGTTGCTGCACGCCCTTCGCCTGCTTGATCGGCTGGGCGGCAACGGACGCGTGCAAGATCTCAGCGAGGGCCTGTCGATCACCATCGGGGCGGCGAGCAAGCTCGTCGACCGGCTTGAGCGCGACGGCCTCGCGGCGCGACGTCGGCATCCGAGCGACCGGCGTTCGTCGCTGATCTCGTTGACTGACCTCGGGGCGAGCGCCTGCCGCGAGGGCCACATCGTCGCACAAGGCGTCGTTGACGTCATCCTGGGTGACGACCCAGACCTAGCCAGGCTGACCGAGGCGCTGGAACGAATCGAGACCAGCGTGGTCGCCCAGCACGAAGAAGGAACCAAATGACTTTGCAGGGTGAAGAGTCGGGGAGGCCCGCGGCGTAACGGGTCCAACGCCCGCCTCTACGGTCTCTTCTATCTCTATGAGGTCAACGACGCCTTCCGCGTGTGGCCCGACATCAAGGCGATCCAGGACGAGGTCGTCGCCGCCTGGGGTGGTTGAGCAGGCCCCCCCTTCGCCCGGCTCCGCCGATCGCGGTGGGCAGTTGCACCCCGGGGCATTCGCCGACAGCGAACCGATTATCAAACTCTCGCGTCGAGTGTTACTCTCTTTTTGTGAGTAACGGAGGTCGTTGCTCCCAACCAAGGAGAAAGACATGAACACGGTTCCCTCAGTAACCGTCATCGGCGCAGGCAACATCGGCTCCGCGGTCGCGCAGATCGCACTCAAGGCCGGGGCTTCGGTCCAGGTCCTGACCCGCGACGCCGCCAAGGCCGCAGCGGTCTCCCCTCAGGTGTCCGCCGGAAGTATCGGCGAGCCGGTTCTCGGCGACATCGTGGTGCTGGCCCTGCCCTACCCTGCGTTCGGCGCAGTGCTGGCGGCGTACCCGGCCGGACTGCCCGGCAAGGTCGTCGTCGACCCGAGCAACCCCATCAATTTCAGCACTGGCGACATCGTGATCGACCCCGTCGGTTCCTCTGCGGCCGCCGAGCTCGCGGAGAAGCTGGCTGGCGCCAAGGTCCTGAAGGCGTTCAACACGAACTTCGCGGCTACCCTCGCGAGCGGAACCACGGGCGGGGTCACCACGGCGGTCCTGGTTGCCGGGGACGACGCGGACGCCAAGTCTGCCCTGAGCAGCGTGGTCACCGGCGGCGGTTTGCGGGTCATCGACGCCGGACCGCTGAAGCGTGCCCACGAACTGGAAGCCATCGGCGCGGTGCAGATCGGGCTGGCCGTCACTGGACAGACGCCGTGGACGGGCGGCTTCGCCATCGTCGAATGAAGGCCGATCAGGGCGGGACGGGTGCTGTCACTCGCCCCGCCTCTCCGTCATCCCCGACCGGAAGCGAGCGTGCCGAGCAGGGTGGGCTACTCTCGGGGTCACTACGACGAGAAGGGAGGGCCGCACATGAGCGAGCTGGCGTTCGATCCGTACAGCAGGGGCTGCCCATCTCGCCGCCTGCTGAACCAGATCGGTGAGCTTTGGACGGTGCTCGTCGTCGGGGCACTCGCCGACGGAGCACTTCGCTTCAAGGAGATCGGCGAGCGTGTCGATGGCGTCTCCTACCGGATGCTGACCCAGACGCTGCGCACCCTGGAGCGCGACGGGCTGGTCACCCGCACGCAGTACGCCGAGATCCCACCGCGAGTCGAGTACGAACTGACCGAGACCGGGCGCGAACTTATCGTCCCGCTGCGCGAACTTGAGATCTGGGCGACCTCGCACATGGCGGACATCCTGGCTGCCCGCAAACATTTCGACGAGGCCGCCGGGCAGTGATGCGGTGACCCTGAAGCCTCAAAGTGGGGGTGGAGAGGGCGATGCCGGCAGAGCCGGCGTAGACGACCACGATCTCGGCCGGTTCATCCGTGGTGTAACCGCGGTGGACGTCACCGACGGACTCAGCGAACGCCTCACCCGCCCGCACCAAGAGGGTGCGTCTGGTGGCGCGCTCCTGGTTGATTCCTACGAATATACTTCTTGTGAGTGCTGTTTGGCTGGCGCCCTGCCCCACAGCAAGCAGATCTATGCCCCGCCGTCCCTCAGATAACGCCACCCTCGGCCAGTGACACCGTCGGCGCGAAATGACAGGAGAAGCCATGTCACCAGAGAACGAAGCCCCGGTCATCTACCAGGTACACGTCACCACAGATGCCGACGGGCACACGGTCACGCACCGCTGTCAGGTGCCGAGCCTGTCGATCAGGCGCACGATCAGTGACAGTCCGCCAATGTGGGCCACGGAGCCGAACCCCGATCCCGTGTCGCGGTCCGTCTGGGTCATGCCTCCCGGCTGGGAGGGCGGTTGGCACCGCAACCCACAGCGTCAGCTCGTCGTGCCCCTGTCGGGCAGCTGGTGGGTCAGGACCCAGGACGGGGTGCGCACGGTCATGGGCCCCGGGCAGGCGCACCTCGGAGATGACCTCGAAGCCGTCGAGGATGCGGAGGGTCGGTGTGGCCATGACTCCGGCACCGAGGGCGGTGAACCCGTCGTGCTGCTCATGATCGCGGTCGGTGGGCAGAGGCAGCCCTGCGTCGGGGTGATCACCGCGGAGTAGTCCGCCCCGCCCTCACACCCTTCCTCGCCTTCTCGCGTTCGAGGCTCGGCCGGACGATCCTCACCTGCCGTACCGCGCCGAGCCGGTCGTGACGACGAGTTTGCCTGTGACCGCGCCCGATTCCATGTCGGCGTGCGCCTGGACGATGTCATCGAAGGCGTAGCTGCGGCCGATCGGGACGACCGCCAGGCCGGCCGCCACGGCATCGAGGAAGTCCTGCAGGACCGCCGGAGGCAGGTCACTGGCTTCGCCGGAGTAGGCGGTCAGCCGGACCCCGTTGGGCAGGTAGTCCATCGGGTAGAAGTCCGGCACTATCCACTCATCGCTGAGCATCCCGGTGAAGCACACGGTCCCGTGCACGGCGGTCGCACGCAGGGTGTCGCGCAGGGTCGGAGCGCCGACCAACTCCACGGCTCCCGACACCCCGTCGGGCAGGATTTCGCGTACCGCCGGAGCGATCTCACCGTCATCGATGATGACATGGTCGACTCCGACGCCTTTCAACACAGCGGCCCTGGCCGGGTTCCGGGTGGTCGACAAGACCGTTATCCCGCGCTGTTTGGCCAGGACGGCCAGGGCCAGGCCAATCGATGACGTGCCGCCACGGATGAGCAGACTGTCACCTTTCTGGGCATCAACCCCGGTTGTCAGCGAGCCGTAGGCCGTCTGCAGCATCTCGGGCACCGCCCCGAGGACCGCCCACTCCAGGCTGCTGGTGAACGGCACCACGATCGAGGCCGGGACCACGACGAATTCGGCGTAGCCGCCGTCGATGGTGCGACCCATCCCGCCCATGATCGCTGCCACCTGCGTCCCGGGTGCGAACTCACCGCCGGGAGCATCGGCGACGACGCCGGTGGCCTCAATGCCCGGTATTCGCGGGAACGACCCGAACGACCCGAGCCCCTTGCGGAAATGCAGCTCGGACCGGTTCAGCCCGAACGCCTTCACCTCGATCAAGACCTGACCGGCCCTGGCGGTGGGACGCGGCACTCGGCGGATACGCAACGCCTCGGGCGGGCCCGGCGCGTCCAGCACGATCGCCTGCATCGTCTCCGTCATCTCATCCTCCAGGCTCGGTCAACGACAGCATCATTTCATTCCACGGAATTGACTTCCATTATGCTCTCGACACCGGGGCAAGGGTCTGGTCGGATGAGCTCAATGCAGGCGCGCACCCATTCGAAGGAGCCATCATGTTCGGTCTGGGACGGCGGAAGAAGGAAGAACTTGAACTGCTGGCGTCCGTTGTCTCGGGCACCCTCGATCGGGACGGGAAACTACGGGGCACCTTCGGGGGACGAGCCGTCGGGGTGTGGTTCGAGCGTCTCGACCCAACCCCGATATCGGCTCCAGACAGCTTCAACCCTGTGCAGGTTGACGTGGTGCGGCTGCATCTGGCCGCGACAGGAGGCCACCCCTGGTTCGTCCAATCAGAGGCACGGCTCAGTCTCGGTGGTGGTCACGTCTTCGAGTTCGTCCGTCAGCCGTGGGGGGAAGCACTGCTCCGGCTGAGTCCGTGGGCAGACAGTGTGGCAGTCACCGACCCTGCGGTGGAGGCACGGCTGACCCAAGGCGGCCTGTTCGAGGCGATCGCCCGGCTCTCGCCGCCGTCGCGGTTGTGGCTGCCTCGGGCTCAGTTCCGGCCGGATCCGCGTCCCGCAATGATGGAGCGGCTGCGCGGGGTGCCGATCCCCCCGGACGCACTCACGCCCAGCGAGGGCTTCAACCCGAACATCGGAATCTTGATCGACGTGGAACGTGAGGATGACACCGACCCCACGCCGCAGCGGTTCACTGCGATGCTCGAAGCGGCGCTCGCGATCGCCGAGTTGAACGAACGACTCAATCCCGCGTCCTGAACAGGCCACCGAGTTCCTCGCACCCAACCCCACCCGCAGGCGCGAGACCGGCTAGATCGCCAGATCCCGGGCGGCGTGGAAACGATAGGTCGCGAAGATCGCCACGGCGATGATCAGCACCGCCAACCCGGTGTAGACCGGGTCGAGCCTGTCTGCCTCCATGAGCACCGCTGCATCGAAGTACATGAACGGGGACAAGAACCGCAGGACACCGAGGCGCTCGTTCAGGTTGACCAGGGAGTAGACCAAGAAGGTCATCAACATGACCGCCGTCGCGATGGAGGGGGCGGTCTTCGGCTTGCGCGCGGCGCCGGCCACCACGGCACCAATCGCGAAGAACATCAGTTGCAGGAAGAGCAGCGCCCCCATGAGGAGCCCCACCGCAGCGGTGTCGGCAGCAGTCCCGCCGTAGTAACGGATGAAGAGCACCGATGACAGCCAGGTCACGAGGTTCAGCAGCACCACGTTGACCAGGCCCGCGAGAAGCTTGCCCGTAAGCACCCTCTCTCGGGAGACCGGCTTGGCGTGCAGGAATTCCGAGGTCTTGTCGCTCTCCTCCTTCGAGATCAGCCTCGAACCGAGCAGCACGGCATGCACCGCCCCCATTACTGCGATGTACAAGAACATGACGCCGTAGAAGCCGCTCACAGTGGCAAGGTCGAACCCGTTGATGCCGAAGACCACCAAGAACGACCGGGGCAGTGTCCCGATGATCTGGAGGAACGATTGCCCCGCCTTCTCGTAGGTGGCGAATTTCGCCATGCTGGCACCGATCAGGGCGGTCATGCCGAGACACCAAAAGATCAGCCCGGTGCGGTGGGCCTTCAGTTCACGCAAGAAGATGTTCATCGCAATCACCTAGGCTGGGGCCCGGACGTCCTTGCTGTTGTAGATGACGTAACTGAGCCCCACTGCCACTGCGACGAACCCCCCAAGCAGCGCGAGGGTCGTGCCCTCAAGGGCGCCGTGCGCGATGATGTACTGCGGGTCGAAGAACTTGAACGGGGTCATGTAGCGGACGCCCTCGCTGGACACGACGTCGCCCACCATGGCGATCATGTAGAACGTAAACACGGTGGGCAGGGAGACGGCCACCGGCGACTTGACCTTCGGCAGCACCACCGCGAACAGGGCGCCAAGCGCGAGGAAAAACAACTGGACGAGGAGCAACGTCGAGGCCATCAGCAGGAAGGTCCCAGCAGAGAAGGGCTCCTTCGACAAGGCGCGGGCGGTGGCGTAGGCCACGATCGTGAAGACGACGTTCGTGGCCAGGAGCAACACCAGGGCGGCAGCGAGCTTCGCTGACACCACCCGGCCGCGGGTGATCGGTTTGGTCAGCAGGAAGTCCGCCGTCTTCCCGGAGATCTCCTTGGCGATGATCCCCGTGCCCAGGTTCATCGCCTGGATCGAGCCCGCCAGGATCACGAAGTTCATCAGATACCCGAAGAAGCCGAAGATGGTGAAGAAGTCGTCCGGCGAGAGATCCATGGCATCCAGCAGCGCCTTCGGGAACTGCTGGAGCACCTGGGTGGACAACTCCACGTCAGCGGTGAATGCCGGGTACATCGACATGAAGACGACTATCACCGCGCTGAGCGACGCTGCCCAGATGACGGTGGATTTGCGGTGGGCCTGCAGCTCCCGGACGAAGATGTTCACTGCGACTCGCTGGTGGCGTAGTAGTGCAGGAATATCTCTTCCAGGTCCGGTTCGCCCACTTGGAGGTCCACCAGGTCCTGCGCCGCCAACAGCCCGGTGATGTCGTTGATGCGACCGCGGTACAGGAATCTGACGGTGTGGTCCCCCACCGTGAGGTCGGTGACGCCGTCGACGGCGAAGCGCGCAGCGTCCGGCACGCTGGCGAGTTCCAGCGTGAACCGCTTGGTCTGCTTCTCAAGGAGCGCCTTGATCTCCTCGACCTCGACGATCGTGCCCTCCTTGATGATCGCCACCCGGTGGCAGAGCCGTTGCACCTCGCTGAGGATGTGCGAGGAGAAGAGGATGGTGGCGCCCTTGGCGTTCTCTTCCCGCAGCAGGTGGAAGAACCGCTGCTGGATGAGGGGGTCAAGCCCGCCCGTGGGCTCGTCAAGGACGATGAGCCTCGGCTGGTGGGCCAAACCTTGGATGATGCCCACCTTCTTCTTGTTGCCGTAGGACAGATCGTCGATCTTCTTCCTCAGGTCCAGGTCGAAGACCTCCGCGAGTTCATGGATGCGTGTCTCCGCGGCCTTGGCGTCCCCGGCATAGAAGGAAACGGAGTACCTGAGCAGGTCGATGGCCCGCATGTCGTCGTAGTAGAAGACTTCGGACGGCAGATACCCCACTTGCCGCCGAACCTCAGGGCCAAACCGAGTGATGTCCTTGCCGAAGATTGTGGCCGACCCGCTTGTGGGGTGGATGAGCCCGAGGAGGGTCCTGATCGTGGTGGACTTCCCTGCGCCGTTAGGGCCGATGAAGCCGTAGATCTCGCCGTCGAACACTGACATGTCCACGTCCACGATGCCTCGGGATTTGCCGTACGACTTCGTCAGCTTCCTGGTCTCGATGGCATTCATGGCCCGCTCCGTCCGGCACCGGCAACTGGTGACCGGCGGCGAGTCTACGCTCGTCACGATGGGGAATCTAGACGCCGACGACACTTCCGCACGGCCATCAGGGCGTCCATGGCCTAGCCTGTTTCGAAGTGAACGATTGCGGCCTGGGTCCCAGCGCCGCCACGATGGGTGCTGGACGCGGTCCCGCGCGTCGGGCAGAAAGGTTGCCCATGGAAACCAAGAAGGCCTTCGTCAGGCGTCCGTCTGCCAGATTGGCGGAAGGACTGGTCACCCACATCGAACGACAACCTGTCGACTTTGAGTTGGCCCAGCAGCAGTGGCAGGCGTACGTGGACGCGTTGCACGCCGCCGGCTGGCAGACCATCGAGGTCGACCCCGCCCCAGACTGCCCGGATTCGGCGTTCGTGGAGGACACGATGGTGGTCTACGGGCCCGTGGCGGTCATCGCGCGTCCGGGCGCGGACGAACGCAAGCCCGAGACCGCCGCCGCTGAGGAGGCAGCCCGTAGGGTCGGCTATCAGATCCGCCACATTGAGGCTCCCGGCACCCTGGACGGCGGCGACGTGCTCAAGCACGGTGACAGGGTTTGGGTTGGCCAGGGGGGACGCACCAACGCCGAGGGGATCCGCCAACTGCGGGAGCATCTGGCCCCGTTGGGCGCCGACGTGATCGCGGTTCCGCTGAGCAAGGTGCTGCACCTCAAAAGCGCAGTCACCGCGCTGCCTGATGGGACGATCATCGGCTACGAACCCCTGGTGGACGACGTCGAGTCTTGGGGTGAGGACTTCCTCGGAATGCCTGAGGAGGCGGGCGCCCACGTGGTGATTCTCGCTCCGGACACGGTTCTGATGGCGAGTTCGGCGCCCGAGTCGGTCGCCAAGATGCAGGCTCGTGGCCTGAACGTGGTGCAGGTTGACATTTCCGAGTACGAGAAGCTCGAGGGCTGCGTCACCTGCCTCTCGGTACGGCTGCGGGGGTTGTGACCGCACACGCGAGCCGATCACCTACAATCCTGCCGCCACTTGCTGGTACCGCACGAGACGACCTGGTCACCGCGCTAGCGTGACCAAGACACATTCGCGGGGTTAGGACGTCTGCCAAGGTCGATTCCGGCCCGGCTCACTCACCTCAATACCGGTGACAGCCAGTGAGGAGCAAGTCATGGCATCGAATCCGCCTCCCCTGCAGCGCACGATGCGCCGTCGACACGTCAATCTGATCGCGATCGGCGGCGCCATCGGCACCGGGCTGTTCGTGGCGACCGGGGCGTCCATCAGCACGGCCGGCCCCGGTGGTGCGGTTCTCTCATATGCGGTGATCGGCCTGGCTATCTATTTCGTGATGAACGCCTTGGGTGAGATGGCCACGCACCTGCCGGTGCCGGGCGCCTTCCAAACCTATTCGGAGAAGTACGTGGACCCGGCGTTCGGGTTCATGATGGGTTGGACGTACTGGTACGCCTGTGCGATGACGATCGCAGTGGAGCTGGTGGCGACGTCGATCGTGATGAAGTTCTGGTTCCCGGATTCGTCCTCGGTCATGTGGAGCGCGCTGGCCTTGGCGATCCTGGTCGGGTTGAACCTGTTCTCGGCGAAGGTCTTCGGGGAGTCGGAGTTCTGGTTCGCCAGCATCAAGGTGGTCACGATCATCATCTTCCTGATCGTCGGTGTGGCGATGATCTTCGGCATCATGGGCGGTCAAGCGACTGGCTTCAGCAACTGGACGCGAGGCGAGGCCCCCTTCGTGGGTGGGGTGCTGGGCACCTTCAGCATCCTGATGGTGGCCGGCTTCTCATTCATCGGCACCGAGTCGGCCGCGGTGGCCGCCGGCGAGGTGGAGGATCCGAAGCATTCGATGCCGAAAGCGATCAATTCGGTGTTCTGGCGGATCCTGCTGTTCTACATCGGCGCCATCTTCGTCATTTCGACGCTGATTCCGTACACCGATCCGAACCTGCTCGCAGCGTCCGAGACCAACGTGGCAGCAAGTCCGTTCACGCTGGTCTTCGAGCGAGCCGGTCTGGCTGCGGCCGCATCGGTGATCAATGCGGTGATCCTGACATCGGTGCTTTCGGCTGGGAACTCGACGGTCTACATCGGCAGCCGGCTGCTGTATTCATTGGCCCACCATGGTCAGGCGCCGAAGGCCTTCGGCAAGGTGACGCGCCACGGCGTGCCAGTGGCAGGGGTCTTGTTCACCGCGTTGATCTCGTCCGTGGCGTTCATGACCAGTCAAGTGGGCGATTCCATCGTCTACACCTGGTTGTACAACGCCACCGGCCTCACCGGTCTGATCACCTGGCTGGGAACCTGTGTCGCGCACTTGAGATTCAGGGCGGCGATGAAAGCCCAAGGGGTGTCGCCGTCGACGTTGCCCTACCGGGCGAAGCTGTTCCCGTTCGGCACGATCTACGCACTGATCGTCTGCGCGACCGTCATCATCGGGCAAGGGGTCTTGGTCGTCACGAATGGGGCATTCAGCGTCCAGGGGCTGTTGGTGGCCTACATCGGGTTGCCGTTGGCGATCGGCCTGTACCTGATCTTCAAGCTCGTCAACAAGACCAAAGTGGTTCCCTTGACCACGATGGATCTGGCGGGTGCGGACGTCTGACCAGCCGCTCGGGTCGCGTCCGAAACATCCCAACCTGCTGTGCGAGACGCACGCCGCGGTGCTGCCGAATGTGCACGGCGGACGTCCGCGCGCAGCCGTGGGCCATACTTGGGGGCATGTCCTCCCAAGCGCGTCCGACCATGAAGGATGTGGCTGCCGCGTCCGGGGTGAGCTTCAAGACGGTCTCCCGGGTGATCAATCGCGAACCCGGGGTGGCACCCGAGACTGCCGAAGCGGTGCGAAAGGCTGCGGACGCGCTCGGCTACCAGGCTGATCTGCAGGCCCGCAGCTTGCGCCGCAGTGACCGCCGCTCGCAATCGATCGGGCTGATCGTATCCTCGGTGGCCAACCCGTTCGACGCCGAACTCCACGCCGCAATCGAGGAGGAAGTGTGGCGCTACCAGGCCGTCGTCCTGGCACTGAGTTCTGGCTATGATCCCGAAGTTGAGCAGGCCCGAGCACGTGCCCTGATGCGACGCCACGTGGACGGGTTGCTGGTCAGTCCGGTCGGCGATGACCAGTCTTGGCTGTTGAAGTTGGCTGGCGATCGTCCCGTCGTGTTCGTGGACCGCGAGCCCAAGCCGCTGCTGGGGGACGCGGTCTTGTCGGATCACCGGGCAGGCGCCCGGCGGGCCACCGAGCACCTGCTCGCTCACGGCCATCGCCGAGTGGCGCTGCTCACCGACGACCTGCGGATCCAGTCGGCTCGTGAGCGCCGGGACGGCTACCTGGAGGCACTGGCCGCGGCCGGAATCCCAGCCGACCCACGGCTGCTTGCGACGAACCTGTCTGGCACGGAGGCCGCGCGGCTGGCCTGCCACCAACTGCTCGCAGGCTCGAGCGCACCAACCGCCATCTTCGCTGCCCAGAACTACCTGGCCGCCGGCGCCATGCGGGCAATCGACAGCCTCGACTTGTCTGATCGGGTGGGGTTGGTGGCCTTCGACGATCTGCCCTACGCCGACCTGTTCGCCACCCCGCTCACTGCGGTCACCCAGGACGCCGGGCGCATCGGACGCTTGGCGGCCCAGCGTCTGCTCGGACGCATTCAAGGCGAGATCTCCGGGCCCCCCGAGGTGACCATCGTGCCCACTGGCTTCACGGTGCGCGGCTCTGGCGAAGTCTCACCGCGTCCGTGATCCTGACAAGTTGGAGGCCGGCTGGGCAGCGGCTGCCCAGCCGGTCGGCCACGCGTGCGATCATGTGGTGAACGGCTAACCCACCGACACCACCCACGCCTGACGCCGACCCAAAACACCTCTGAAACTCCCAAGCCAACCGTATTGACAACGTTGTCATCCCGCGACTAGGATCTCCTCAAGTCAAACGAATCACCGTTGATGACGAAGCAGTTCTTCGGTGAATCCCCGACTGGCAAACGCAAGGACTGTGTGCCGTCCAACAAAGAAAGGGGCCATGATGGCCAACCTCAGGCAAACGCTGAAGAACACTGCATACTTGCAGAGTTCGCTGACGATTCTGCTGTTCTTCGCCTCGTGGGGCATCTGGTGGTCCTTCTTCGCCATCTGGCTGGAGAAGGTCATCGGTCTGCAGGGCGCGCAGATCGGCACCGTCTATTCGGTCAACTCGCTCGTGACCTTGATCTTGATGTTCTTCTACGGCACGATGCAGGACCGCCTCGGCATCAAGCGGCATCTCACGATCCTGGTCGGCATCATCGCCGCCTCGGTGGGGCCGTTCATGATCTTCGTCTACGAGCCACTGCTGAAGAACCAGTTCACCCTCGGCCTGATCCTCGGCGCGATCGTGCTGTCGGCCGGCTTCATGGCCGGCGTGGGTCTACTGGAGGCGATGGCCGAGCGGCTCAGCCGCCGCTACGGCTTCGAGTACGGACAGGCGCGCATGTGGGGCTCCTTCGGGTACGCCATGGTCGCGCTGATGGCGGGCTTCCTGTTCACGATCAACCCGCATCTCAATTTCTTGGCCGGCACGGGCTTCGGCATCGCGCTGCTGCTGATCCAGCTCCTCTGGAAGTCACCGAAGACCGCCGCCGACGGCTCGTCCGCCGCTGACACGACCCAACCCGGCCTGGCCGAGATGGTGGCACTACTCAAGATGCCCTCGCTGTGGCTGATCATCGTCTTCGTACTGTTCTCCTGGACCTTCTACACCGTCTTCGACCAGCAGATGTTCCCGCAGTTCTACACCAGCCTGTTCGAGACCCCCGAACGCGGGCAGCAGGTCTACGGCATCCTGAACTCGGTCCAGGTCTTCGCCGAAGCCGCGATGATGGGCGTCGTCCCGCTGATCATGCGCAAGGTCGGCGTCCGCACCACCCTGCTGATGGGCGTGACCGTGATGTTCCTGCGCATCACCGGCTGCGCGCTGCTCACCGACCCGATCGCGGTGTCGGCCGTCAAGATGCTGCACGCCCTCGAGGTGCCGCTGTTCATCCTGGCGATCTTCCGCTACTTCACCCTGCACTTCAATCCCCTGCTGTCGGCCACCTTGTACATGGTCGGTTTCCAGATCTCCGCGCAGATCGGCAATGTGATCATGTCCACCCCGCTGGGAGCGCTGCGCGACCAGATCGGCTACCAGCCCACCTTCCTGGTGATCGCCGGTACGGTGTTGGCAGCGGGCATCTACGCCTTCTTCACCCTCAAGAAGGACGATCAGGAAGTCCTGGGCGATCCATTCATCCGCAACTCGGTCAAGTCCGCAGCGTAGCGACAGGAGAGACTCATGAAGGAACAACTCGAACGCGCCGAACAGGGAGTGGCTGCGCTGCTCGCCGAGCGCAACGACCGCTGGTACCCGACCTTCCACATCGCCGCGAAGGCAGGCTGGATCAACGACCCCAACGGTCTGTCGTACTTCAACGGGCGTTACCAGGTCTACTTCCAGCATCACCCCTTCGGCACCCAGTGGGGTCCCGTGCACTGGGGCCACGTCTCCAGCGAAGACCTGGTCACCTGGCGGCGTGAGCCGATCGCGATGGCGCCCAGCATCGAGGCCGATCGCGACGGCGTCTTCTCCGGATCGGCGGTCGTCGGCGACGACGGCAAGCTGTACGCCTACTACACCGGTCATCGCTGGCGCAACGGCATCAACGAGGACGAGGGCAACCTGCAGGTGCAGTGCCTGGCCACCTCGCAGGATGGCTTGACCTTCGAGAAGCAGGGCGTCCTGGTCGAGTGCCCCGAGGGTCTGCTGCACTTCCGCGACCCGAAGGTCTGGCGAATGGGCGACACCTGGTACATGGTCTTCGGCGCCTGCTCGGCCGACAAGCGCGGCCAGGTCTGGGGTTACACCTCTACCGACATGTTGAACTGGGAGTTCGACCGGGTCATCTTCCAAGACCCGAACCCGGACGCCTACATGCTCGAGTGTCCCGACATGTTCCCGCTCGGCGACAAGTGGGTCATCTTCTACTGCCCGATGGGCCCGAAGAAGAACGGCTACGAGGCCCGCAACGGCCACAATGCCGGCTACGTCGTCGGCACCTGGGCTCCCGGCGGGGTCTTCGAGCAGCTCACCGATTTCCGGCCGATCGACTGGGGCCACCAGTTCTATGCCCCGCAGACCTTCGAGTCACCCGACGGACGCCGGATCGCCTACGGCTGGCTGGGCTCATTCACCATTCCGGTGGCCACCCAGGAGGCCGACGGCTGGTGCGGCCAACTCACCGTCCCGCGCGAACTCAGCTTGGACGCGGACAACCACCTGTGGGCGCGTCCGATCGACGAACTCACCCGCCTGCGCACCGAAACGACGGACTTCGGCGCGTTCGAACTGGACGCCAACCAGGACAAGCTGCTCGTTGCCGACGGCCAGGCCGTCGAGATCGAGTTGGAGGTGGACCTCGCGGCCACCACGTCGGAGCGGGTGGGCCTCAACGTCCACAAGACCGCGGACGGTCGTGCCACCTTCGTCTGCTACGACGACCTTGCCGGGCGCGTCACCATCGACCGGCGCGACACCGGCCATGGTGATCGCGGCTACCGCAGCGCGCCCTACAGCGGCGGTGATATCCTCAAGCTGCGCGTGCTGGTGGACCGCGGTTCGGTCGAGGTCTTCGTCAACGACGGCGAGGAGACGCTCACGTCGTTCAGCTTCCCCTGTGAGGGCGCCCGTGCGGTCGAGCTCACCTCGGAGTCGGGCACAATCGCGGTGAACTCGCTCGTGGTGCACCAATTGGGCACGATCTGGGCTGAGCCCGATCGTTGATGGACCGGAACGGAGAAGTCATGAGCGAGCAACAGCCTGTGTTGTGTCTGGGTGAGGCCCTGATCGATGTCGTCGTCCGAGGTGACAGCCGCGAGGAACACGTGGGCGGCAGCCTGCTGAACGTGGCGGCCGGTATCGCCTCCCTCGGGCACCCGGCGAGTATCTGTGCCTGGTGGGGCCCCGATGAGCGCGGGACGCGACTGGCCCAGTGGGCAACCTCGTCCGGGGTGACGATCGTCCCCGGGACGAATTCGGCGAAGCGGACCGCGGTGGCGATCGCGCAACTGGACGCCGAGGGCCGGGCAACCTACGAGTTCGATCTGGAGTGGGAGGTGCCGCCGACGCTCGACCTCGCCCCCTACGGGCATCTGCACACCGGCAGCATCGCCGCGACCCTCGAGCCGGGCGGCTCGGCGGTCCTGGACGCCGTCCGCCGGATCAAGCCGACCGCCACGGTCTCCTACGACCCGAACATCCGGCCTGCGTTGATGGGCACGCCCGGGCACGTCCGTGACCGGGTCGAAGAACTCGTCGGGCTGTCCGATCTGGTGAAGGTCAGCGATGAAGACCTGGCGTGGTTGTACCCGGATGAGCCGGTCGAGGCGATCATGCGACGCTGGATCACGTCCGGCCCGGCGATGGTGGTCGTCACGCGCGGCCCGTGGGGTGCGTACGCGCTGCTCTCGAGCAACCGGGACATGCTGCTCATCGACCAGCTGAGCGTCAAGCTCGCAGACACCGTCGGTGCCGGTGACTCATTCATGGCCGGCCTGATCGCCGGGCTGCTGGACGCCGGGCTGCTCGGTTCGCCGGACGCCCGGCAGCGACTGCGGAAGGCAGGCTGGTCCGACGTCCAGTCGGCGCTGCACAACGCCGTGGTGACTTCGGGCCTCACGGTCAGCAAGCACGGGGCGTACGCCCCGACCCCCGACGAGGTGGCTGCGGTCAAGCAAGCCGACCCCCGGCTGAGCTGAATCCGACAGGGCGCCGCCCGTGCTCCGAGGAGCATGGGCGGCGCCCTCTGCCATCAGGGGCTGAAAACAGGCCACCCCGAACGGGGGATGCCACTGAGGCCAGCTTTGCCTAATCTCCTCGCAGGAGTCCGTCGGGGCGAAACCGACGGCCGACACGAAAGGGGTTACTCCATGTCGGACACGCAATCCACCACCTCCCAGGATCAGAACCTGGCCATGGTGCAGAAGGGTCTCGCGATCGGCAGCCTGGTGCTCGCCGTGCTGATGCCCTTGGTCGGTCTTGTCGGGAGCATCGCCTCACTGGTTTGGGCCAGGCGCACCGGCGCGGGCACCAAGGTGCCGACGTGGGGCATCGTGGTGAGCATCGTCATGATCATTGTCGGGATCGTGGTCGGGATCATCGCCTTCATCGTCCTGCAGAACGCCGTCAGGGCCGGAGCGCTCGACTTGGAAGCACTGTGCGCGCAACGCGCCAAGTGGGGTTGGCTCCTCGACTCACTCCGCTTCGTCTGTCCTGCCTGAGGTCAGCGGCTCCGAACTGACTTCAGATTCCGGCTAGGTCGGCGTCTGGAACCACTCGGGCGCGCCGCTTGGCGAGGACGATCACACCGAATGCCATCAGCGCGGCCACAGTGGCGATGGCGGTACGCAGCGGGAAGGAAGCGTTCGGGCCTTCGGATGTCATGATGACGACCGGCGCGATCAACAACGAGACCAGATTCATCACCTTGATCAGTGGATTGATGGCCGGGCCGGCGGTGTCCTTGAACGGGTCACCCACCGTGTCACCGGTCACCGCCGCCTCGTGAGCGCGTGAGCCCTTACCGCCGTACTGACCGTCCTCGACGATCTTCTTCGCGTTGTCCCAGGCGCCACCCGAATTGGCCAGCAGCACCGCCATCAGGACGCCGGCCCCGATCGTCCCCGCCAGGAAACCTGCCAGCGGGCCGACACCCAGCCCGAAGCCGACCGCCAGCGGCGCGAAGACGGCCAACAGGCCGGGGGTGGACAACTCCTTCAACGAGGCAGCCGTGCAGATGTCCACGACCCGGCCGTAATCCGGCCGGGTGGTGCCCTCCATGATTCCGGGAATCTCGCGGAACTGGCGACGTACCTCGAAGACGATCGTGCCGGCGGTGCGGGTGACCGAGTCGATGCAGAAGTAGGCGAACAGGAAGACAGTGGCGGCGCCGAGGATCACCCCGACCAAGGTCAGCGGCGAGACGACGGAGTAGTCGGCCATGGCGCGCACGACGGCATCGGAGATGGTGCCCGGGCCCATGCCCGAACGGCCCTGGGTGACTGCGTCGTTGTAGGCGCCGAACAGGGCGGTGGCCGCCAGCACTGCGGTGGCGATGGCGATTCCTTTGGTGATGGCCTTGGTGGTGTTGCCCACCGCGTCGAGTTCGGTCAAGACCTGCGCAGCCTCATGGCCGACCTCACCCGACATCTCGGCGATGCCTTGGGCGTTGTCGGAAACCGGGCCGAAGGTGTCCATGGCCACGATGACGCCGACCGTGGTCAGCAGGCCGCAGCCTGCCAGCGCGATCAGGAACAACGCCAGCCAGGTGGCGCCGCCCGCCAGCAGGAAGCAGGCAACGATGCCGACCCCGATGACGCCGGCGGTCAGGGCCGCCGACTCCAGACCCAATCCGAAGCCGGACAGGATCACCGTGGCGGCCCCGGTGCGGGTGGTGGCGGCCACACGCCGGGTCGGGCTGCTCTCGGTGCTGGTGTAATGGCCGGTCAGCCCCAGGATCACAGCGGCCAGCGCGACCCCCACGATGACGGCGCCGATCAGGATGAAGCGTGGGTCACCCGGGTGGTTGAGCGTGTCGGCTCCAACCCCGTTGATTTCCGCGAAGCTGGACGGCAGGTAGCTGAACGCGGCGACCGCTGACAGCAACACCCCGCAGGCGGCGGCGATGTAGAAGCCCCGGTTGATGCCCTGCAGGCCGGACTCATCGTCACGCACCCGGGTCGCCGCGATGCCGATCAGACCGACCAGGACGCCGACCGCGGAGATGATGATCGGGAAGATCATGCCTTGTTCGCCAAGGGCCGTCTTGCCCAGGATCAGTGAGGCCACCAGAGTCACCGCATAGGACTCGAACAAGTCGGCGGCCATGCCGGCGCAGTCGCCCACGTTGTCGCCCACGTTGTCTGCGATGGTCGCGGCGTTGCGGGGATCGTCCTCCGGGATACCAACCTCGACCTTTCCGACCAAGTCAGCGCCGACATCGGCGGCCTTGGTGAAGATGCCGCCCCCGACCCGCATGAACATGGCCAACAGTGCTGCCCCGAAACCGAAGCCCTCCAGCACGCCGGGGGCATCGGCACGGAAGATCAACACCGCCAGACAGACACCCAGCAAACCCAGGCCGACCACCGACATGCCGACCACCCCGCCCGTCCGGAAAGCGATCCGGGCACCGTGGCTCTTGCCGTGCGGGTTTCGGGACGCAGCAGCCACCCGCACATTGGCTCGGACGGCCAGCCACATG
>RRZU011037295.1_pt1 | contig 26690 bp, 20 predicted proteins | sample 2165561 | NCBI WGS metagenome assembly RRZU01 (sample SAMN10456909, study PRJNA506462) | wastewater metagenome | isolation source: wastewater sludge | place: USA: Moscow, Idaho | reverse complement strand
TCGCCGGCCACCAGCTCGTCGGACACCAGTGCGTGCAGGTCTTCGTCGAAAATCTCGCGCTTGCGGTCGGCCAGTTCCTTGAAGCGGGCAAAGGCGGCATTCAGCGCTTCTTCGCTGCCAAGCTCGATGCCGAGTTCGGCCAGCTTGGTCCTGAAGGCATTGCGGCCGGAGAGCTTGCCCAGCGTCAGGCGGTTGGTGCTCCAGCCCACTGATTCGGCCGACATGATCTCGTAGGTTTCGCGGTGCTTGAGCACGCCGTCCTGGTGGATGCCGGATTCGTGGGCAAAGGCGTTGGCACCGACAATGGCCTTGTTCGGCTGTACCGGGTAGCCGGTGATGGTGGATACCAGTTTGGATGTCGGCACGATCTGGGAGGCCTCGACGCGGGTCTGGAGACCGAATACGTCTCGACGGGTCTTGATTGCCATCACCACTTCTTCCAGAGAAGCGTTGCCGGCGCGTTCGCCCAGACCGTTGATGGTGCACTCGACCTGGCGGGCGCCGCCCTGCACGGCGGCAAGGCTGTTGGCCACGGCCATGCCAAGGTCGTTGTGACAGTGGGTCGACCAGATCACCTTGTCGCTGCCGGGTACACGGGCGATCAGGGTGCGCATGTGTTCCTGCCATACGGACGGGATGCTGTAACCGACAGTGTCGGGCACGTTGATGGTGGTGGCACCGGCCTGGATGACGGCGTCGAAGATGCGCACAAGGAAGTCCATGTCCGAGCGGACTGCATCTTCGGCGGAAAATTCAACGTCGTCGGTGTATTCGCGGGCGATCCTGACCGCCTTGACGGCGGCTTCGACCACCTGGTCCGGCGTCATCCGCAACTTCTTCTCCATGTGGATCGGGCTGGTGGCGATGAAGGTGTGGATACGGCCGCGGGCAGCCGGCCTGATCGCTTCACCAGCGGCACGCACGTCGTTTTCATTGGCGCGGGCCAGGCTGCAGACCGTTGATTCCTTGATGACTTCGGCAATGGCGCGGATCGATTCGGCATCGCCCGGACTGGCGGCAGCAAAGCCTGCCTCGATGATGTCGACACCGAGCTTTTCCAGCTGGCGGGCCACGCGGATTTTTTCCTCGCGGGTCATGGCCGCACCCGGGCTTTGTTCGCCGTCGCGCAAGGTGGTGTCGAAGATGTAGAGGCGATCGCTGCTCATGACAGTCTGGCTCCCGTTCTCTGGCGCGGCGCTGGCGCCCTCGATGTAGTGTTGGATATCAAGTTTCCAGCCGCGGTCAGCCGCGATCCGGGTGAGTTTTTGTAATTGGGAGAGCGGGAGACTGCCGCGGGCGCGCCATTTGTAAACGGCAGCCCTGCTGACCGGATCAGCCGGGTAGGCGAAGGTCAGGGCGTCGGCGAGGGCGGTAACCCCGCCAAAATCGCGAATCAGACGATCAATGTCCAATTGCATGTCGGTCTCCAGCGTCTATGTGTCATGACACTACGCTGGATTGGACAGTATGGCAAACAGAATTTGTCGGTAAGCGCAAAAATCTGGCAAAAAAGCGTGTCCAGTCATATTTATTGGACTTTTTGTCCAAATTTATCTGGCGGGAAGAGCGTCGCTTGCGGCAGACGTAGCCGGTGGTCCGGCCTCGGACAGGCTGGCCGGCAGCAGGCGCTGCGCCAGATAGGTGGCCATGTCCTCGGCTGGCAGCGGCCGGCTGAAGTAATAGCCCTGGATGAAATCGACCCCGGCCGCGTGCAGGTAGTCCAGCTGGCCCTGCGTTTCCACGCCTTCGGCAATCAGCCGCAGGTTGAGGATTTTGCCCAGTGCAATGATGGCGCGCACGATGGCCGCGTCGGAGGGGTCGGTTTCGACGTCACGCACGAATCCCTGGTCGATTTTCAGCAGGTCGACCGGGAAGCGCTTGAGGTAGTTGAGGCTGGAATAACCGGTGCCGAAATCGTCGATCGACAGTTGCACGCCGAGTGCCTTGAGTTCGGTCAGGGTGGCGATCACCTGTTCGACGTCGTGCATCACGATGCTTTCGGTCAGCTCCAGTTCCAGGTACTGGGGCGGCAGGCTGGTGTCGGCCAGTGCATCGGCCACCACGGCGGTAAAGTTGGACTGCTGGAACTGGCAGCCCGACAGGTTGACCGCCACGGTGAGCGGCGGCAGGCCGGCGCGCTGCCAGGCCATCGCCTGGCGGCAGGCTTCACGGATGGCCCAGTTGCCCAGCGTGATGATCAGGCCGGATTCTTCCGCCAGCGGGATGAAGCGTCCCGGGCTGACCATGCCGAGGGTCGGATGCTTCCAGCGCATCAGTGCCTCGCAGCCAACGACGTGGCCGTCGGTCACGTCGATCTGCGGCTGGTAGTGCAGCATGATCTCGCCGCGCAGGTGGGCATTGCGCAGCTCGCCCTGCAACTGCAACCGCTCGGCGGCGGCGGCGTTCATGTCCGGGGTGTAGAGCTGGAAAGTGTTGCGACCGCGCGCCTTGGCCTGGTACATAGCGATGTCGGCATTGCGGATCAGGTCATCGGCTTCTTCGCCGTCGCGCGGATACAGGCTGACGCCGATGGTGGGCGTGGTCGAGAGTTCGCGTCCGTCAACGCGCACCGGTACCGACATGGCGGTCAGGATGCAGGCTGCGACTTCGGAGGCGGCGCGCTCGTCGGCACCGGGCAGCACCAGCAGGAATTCGTCGCCTCCCAGCCGGGCCAGGATGTCGTCCGGGCCGGCAAAGTCCGACAGGCGGCCGGCCACTTCGCGCAGCACCACGTCGCCGACGGCGTGGCCCAGCGTGTCGTTGATGGTCTTGAACTTGTCCAGGTCGACAAACAGTACCGCCAGCGGATGCTGGTGCTGGTGCACGCTGGTGATGGCCTGGCCCAGCCGGCGGTACAGCGCATGGCGGTTGGCCAGTCCGGTCAGGGCGTCGAAATGGGCGTAGCGCTCGATCTGCTCTTCGTTTTCCTTCTGGTCGGTCACGTCGTTGACGGTACCGACAAGGCGCGCAGCGGCCGTGTCTTCGGCGGCAGCAATGTACTGCCCGCGCGCATGCACCCAGCGCATCCGGCCGCCGGGCGGGCAGACCCGGAAGCTGGTTTCCAGCCGGTCGGGTGCATGCGGCTCCTGCTGCCAGTGCTCGAAGGCCTGACGGATGCGGGCCTGGTCGTCCGGGTGCACCCAGGCCAGCCACAAGGCGGCCGGGATCGGCTGCTGCTCCGGTACGCGGATGTCGAGGCGCTGGCGGATGGCGCCAGTGATGGTGATGGCGCCGGTCGCCAGTTCCAGTTCGTAGAGTCCGGTGCCGGAGGCCTGCAATGCCAGCCGCAGGCGTGCGTCGCTGTTGGCAAGGGCGGCAGCGGCCTGCTTGAGCTCGCTGACGTCGCGGGCGATCAGGCACAGCAGTCCGTCGCCTTCGGTGTGGGTCAGCACGCTGGCGGTGACTTCGACGGCCAGGGTCTGGCCGTTGCGGCAACTGAACGAGGTTTCCAGCGTGACGTTGTCCCCGCGCGCAATGCGCTGCTGCAGGCTCATCCAGGCCGCGCCGCCCAGGCTGGGGGCGATCCGTGACAGTGGCCGGCCGTAGAGCTCGTGCGGATGCCAGCCCAGCTGCTTTTGTGCACGCAGGTTGGCATAGCGCACCCGGCTGTTGAGGTCGACCCACAGGATCAGGTCGACACCGTGGTCGACCGAATACTGGGTCAGGCGCAGCTGGCGCTCGCTGTGTTCGACCCGGCGCAACTGGCGCAGCAGCACGCCCAGCAGCAGGCCCGATCCGCACAGCAGCAGGCTGATCAGCAGTGCCTTGGCACGCATGTCCTGGTACCAGCGCTTGAGCAGCACCGAGTAACTGCGGCTGATGCCGATGGCGAGCGACTGGCCGCTGAGCCAGGTCAGCGTCAGCAGGCGCTGTTCGCCATCGGCGGCCTGGTAGTCGAGAATGCGGTCGGTGCTGACCTCGCGCAGCTGTTGCTGCACCAGCGCCTGGGGCAGGGGGTGGCGGTGTGTGGTGGTGCGGGCGTCGGGGTACGAAATCAGCGCCGTACCGTCAGCACGCAGGACATCGATGCCGGTATGTTCGTCCAGCCCCAGCGAACGGTAGAACTGGTAGAAATAGTCAGGATCAATGCCGGTCAGCAGGACACCGGCAAACTGCCCGTTGTCGTGCAGCGGGGCGGCAATCGGCACGAACAGGCGCTGGTCATAGAGGTTGGGCACCGGCTGACCGTAGGTATAGGGCAGTCCGGGCGTGTTGCGCAGCGTATTGAAGTAGTCACGCTGGTGGATGTTGAGCCGCCCGATCGGATAGTGCAGCGACGAGGCCAGCACGTTGCCCCAGGCGTCGGCCACGGTCAGGAAATACGATTGCGGATCCACTTGCAGGGCTTCCTGCAACCGGGCGTACAGGGTGGATTCGTCCCGGTCGTGGACGGCGCGCAGCAGGTCGGTGTCACGGCCGAGGTTGGCCAATTGTCCGGAGGACAGCCGGAACGAGCGCGAAAAATGCACCGACAGCGCCCGCGACAGGGTCAGGAGCTCGGTGCGCGCATCGGCAAGGGTTTGCTGGTAACTGCGCCAGGCCTCGTAACCGGTGGCACCACAGACCAGAATGACCAGCACGGCAAAACCGGCGATCAACCCCCGGCGCAGCCGGGCGGCCGGATGCTGGGCATGGACCGGAAGGGTGTGCCGCAGGGCAGAGGGCAGGACGGACATTCTGCTGACAGGCCAGGCTCGGGATCAAGAGGCTGCCATCAAAGCAACAAGCCTGCCTGTTCGTCAAGCAATAAGGTAATTCAATGGCATGACTGTCGCCGCCCGACAGGCGGCGACAGGATTCATGCTCAGCGCCGGCGGGTGGGCGGCAGGTCGGTGCAGCTGCCCAGCGCCACTTCCGCCGCCATGCCGATGGATTCGCCCAGCGTCGGATGCGGGTGGATGGTCTTGCCGATATCTTCGGCATCGCAGCCCATCTCGATCGCCAGGCACAGCTCGCCGATCATGTCACCGGCGTGGGTGCCGACCATGGCGCCCCCGACGATCCGGCCGGATTCGCTGTCGAACAGCAGCTTGGTCAAGCCCTCGTCACGACCATTGGCGATGGCGCGTCCGCTGGCGGCCCACGGGAACACCGCCTTCTGCACGCTGACGCCCTGCTTTTTCGCCTCGTCCTCGGTCAGGCCCACCCACGCCACTTCCGGATCGGTATAGGCCACGCCCGGAATCACCCGTGCATCGAAAAACGCCTTGTGACCGGCGCAGTTTTCCGCTGCCACATGCGCTTCGTGCACCGCCTTGTGCGCCAGCATCGGCTGGCCGACGATGTCGCCGATGGCAAAAATGTGCGGCACGTTGGTGCGCATCTGCTTGTCCACCGGGATGAAACCGCGTGCATCCACCGCCACGCCGGCCGCTTCGGCACCGATGCGGCGGCCGTTGGGTGCCCGGCCGGTGGCGTACAGCACCCGGTCGTAGCGCCGGGCTTCGGCCGGGGCATCCGGGCCTTCAAAGCTGACCCATACGCCATCGTCGCGTGCTTCGACCGCCACGGTGCGGGTATTGAGCATCACCCGGTCGAAACGGTGCGCGTTGTACTTCTGCCAGACCTTGACCAGATCGCGGTCCGGGCCCTGCATGAGCCCATCGAGCATTTCCACCACGTCGATGCGGGCGCCGAGGGTGGAATACACCGTGCCCATTTCCAGCCCGATGATGCCGCCGCCGATGACCAGCATGTGCTCCGGCACCGATTCCAGCTTCAGCGCGCCGGTCGAGTCGATCACCCGCGGGTCGTCCGGCAGGAAGGGCAGTTTCACCGGCTGGCTGCCGGCGGCGATGATGGCGTGCCTGAAGCCGATCACGCGGGTTTCGCCGCTCTGTTCGCGGCCGTCGCCCCGGGTCAGTGCCACCTCCAGATGGAAGGGGTCGATAAAGCGGCCTTCGCCGCGCACCACGTCCACCTTGCGGGCGCGGGCCATGCCGGCCAGCCCGCCGGTCAGCTTGCCGGTGACCTGGTTCTTGTAGGCGCGCAGGGCGTCGAGGTCGATTTCCGGTTCGGCGAAGCGGATGCCGTTGGCGGCCAGATGCCGCACCTCGTCAATGACCGCCATGTTGTGCAGGAGCGCCTTGGACGGAATGCAGCCGACGTTGAGGCAGACCCCGCCGAGGGTGGCGTAGCGTTCGACGATGACGGTTTTCAGGCCGAGGTCGGCGGCGCGGAAGGCGGCCGAATAGCCACCGGGACCACCGCCGAGCACCAGCACGTCGCAGTCGATATCGCTGCCGTCCCGTACGGGGGCCGGCGTCGGTGCCGTTACGGCGGCCGGGGTCGGGCTGGCGGCAGCGGCGGGTTCCGCGACGGGCGCGGCGGCGGTCGTGGCCGTGTCGGCACTCTCCACCACCACCATCACGTCGCCCTCGCTGACCTTGCTGCCGACCTTGACCCGCACCTCGCGCACCACGCCGGCCGTGGTGGCCGGCACGTCCATGGTGGCCTTGTCGGTTTCCAGCGTGATCAGGCTGGCGTCCACGGCCACGGCGTCACCCGGTTGCACCAGCACGTCAATCACGTCCACATTGGCGTGGCCGCCGATGTCCGGCACCTTCAGTTCGATCAGAGCCATGGTGTCTCCTTACAGCATCAGGCGGCGGATGTCGGCCAGCAGCTGGCCAAGATACGCGGTGAAACGTGCGGCGGCGGCGCCGTCGATCACGCGGTGGTCGTAGGAGAGGCTCAGCGGCAGCATCAGGCGCGGCGCGAAGGCCTGGCCGTCCCACTTGGGCTTGATCTCGGACTTGGACACGCCAAGGATCGCCACTTCCGGGGCATTGATGATCGGCGTGAATGCGGTGCCGCCGATGCCGCCGAGGCTGGAGATGCTGAAGCAGCCGCCCTGCATCTCGGTCGGCAGCAGCTTGCCCTCGCGGGCCTTCTTGGCCAGCAGGGCAGTGTCCTGCGCCAGCTCGATCAGGCTCTTCTGGTCGGCATCGCGCACCACCGGCACCACCAGCCCGTTGGGCGTGTCGGCGGCAAAACCGACGTGATAGTACTGCTTGAGCACCAGCTGGTCGCCATCAAGGCTGGCGTTGAATTCCGGGTATTTCTTCAGGGCCGCCACCACGGCCTTGATCAGGAAGGCCAGCGGGGTGAGCTTGACGCCGTCGGCTTTCAGCTCGTTACCCATGTCCTTGCGGAAGGCTTCCATGTCGGTGATGTCGGCTTCGTCGAACTGGGTGACGTGCGGGATCATCGCCCAGTTGCGCGCCAGATTGGCGCCGGACAGTTTCTTGATGCGGGAGAGCGGCAGCGTTTCGACCGGACCGAATTTGGCGAAGTCCACCTTCGGCCACGGTAGCAGGTCGAGTCCGCCGCCCAGCGACGGGCCGGCAGCGGGGGCGGCCGTGGCCGGTGCGGCCAGCGTGGCCTTGACCCAGGCCTTGAGGTCGGCGTCGAGAATGCGTCCCTTGCGGCCGGAACCGCTGACGCGGGCCAGATCGACTCCCAGCTCGCGGGCCAGCCGGCGTACCGACGGGCCGGCGTGGGCCCTGGTGAAACCGGCTTCGTCGATGGCCGTGACGGCGGCGGCGGGCGCAATGGCGGCAGGCTGGCTGGCTACGGAAACTGCAGGGGCCGGTGTGGCGGGGGCCGGGGCGGAAACGACTGCCGGAGTCGCCGGCTGTGCGGTGGCGGTTTCTGTGGTTTCGATCACCACCAGCTCGCTGCCTTCGCTGACCTTGTCGCCGGCCTTGACCCGGACTTCGATCACGCGGCCGGCCTGTTCGGCCGGTACGTCCAGCGTGGCCTTGTCGGTTTCCAGCGTGGCGAGGGTGGCATCGACGGCCAGCAGGTCGCCGGGTTTTACCGGTACGTCGATCACGTCGACATTGGCGTGGCCGCCGATGTCGGGTACGCGCAGGGTCAGGCGCTGGCCGGTGGCGGCCGGTGCCTTTGCCGCCGGAGCAGCAGCTGTGGCCGGTGCCGCAGCAGTTGCGGTGGCAGAGGTATCCAGCACGACCAGCAGCGAACCTTCGCTGACCTTGTCGCCGGTCTTGACCTTGACGTCAATGACGCGGCCTGCGTGCGTGGACGGCACGTCCATGGTGGCCTTGTCGGTTTCCAGCGTGACCAGCGGGGCGTCGACGGCGAGGGTGTCACCGGGCCTGACCAGCACGTCGATGACATCGACACCGGCGTGGCCGCCGATATCGGGCACCTTGATTTCGATGGGATGGGACATGGGGAGCGATCCTTGGGTCTGGCCGGCCGCGCAGGCGGCCGGCGAAAGTCAGTGTGGCGTCAGACCGTCCACGGGGCCGGACGGTCGGCATCAATGCCGTAGCGGGCAATGGCTTCGGCCACGCGCCCGGCCGGCAGCCGGCCTTCGTCGGCCAGGGCCTTGAGCGCGGCAATGACGACATGATAACGGTCGACTTCGAAATGGCGGCGCAGGTTGGCGCGGCTGTCGGAGCGGCCAAAGCCGTCGGTGCCGAGCACGGTGTAGCGGCCCGGAACCCATTCGCGGATCTGTTCAGCGTAGGCGCGGATGTAGTCGGTGGCGGCGATGAAGGGGCCTTGCTGGCCGGCCAGCTGCTGTTCGACCCAGCCTTGCTGCGGGGCAGTGGTCGGATGCAGGCGGTTGTGGCGCTCGGCAGCCCGGCCGTCGCGGGCCAGCAGGTTGAACGAGGTGGCGCTCCAGACATTGGCCTGGAGGCCGAAGTCGTCGCGCAGCAGGTCGGCGGCTGCCAGCACTTCGTTGAGGATGGTGCCGGAGCCCAGGAGCTGCACGTCGGCGCCGTCGGCCGGCTGCAGGCAGTAAAGGCCCTTGAGTACGCCCTGTTCGCTGCCGGCGGGCAGCGCGCGGTGACGGTAGTTCTCGTTCATCAGGGTGATGTAGAAGAACACGTCTTCCTGGTCGACGTACATGCGCTTGAGGCCGTCCTGCAGGATGACGGCCAGCTCGCCGGAGAAGGTCGGGTCGTAGCTGACGCAGTTGGGGATCAGGCCGGCCTGGATGTGGCTGTGGCCGTCCTCGTGTTGCAGGCCTTCGCCGTTGAGCGTGGTGCGGCCGGCGGTGCCGCCGAGCATGAAGCCGCGTGCGCGCATGTCGCCGGCGGCCCATGCGAGGTCACCGATGCGCTGGAAGCCGAACATCGAGTAGTAGATGTAGAACGGGATCATCGGCGTGCCGTGGTTGGCGTAGCTGGTGGCGGCGGCAATCCAGCTCGACATGGCGCCCGGCTCGTTGATGCCTTCCTGCAGCATCTGGCCGTCCCGCGATTCCTTGTAGAACATCAGCTGGTCGGCATCCTGCGGCACGTAGTTCTGGCCCTGGGTGGACCAGATGCCGTACTGGCGGAACATGCCTTCCATGCCGAAGGTGCGTGATTCGTCCGGCACGATCGGCACGATGTGGCGGCCGATGGTCTTGTCTTTCAGCAGCGTGCCCAGCATGCGCACGAAAGCCATGGTGGTGGAGAAGCTGCGCTCGCCCGAATCCTGCAACAGGGCGTCAAAGACGTGCAGGCCGGGAATGGCCATCGGCGCCTGGACCGGCCGGCGCTGCGGCAGGTAGCCGCCCAGTGCGGCGCGGCGGGCGTGCATGTAGCGCATTTCGGCGCTGTCGTCGGCCGGCTTGTAGTAGGGGGCGCTGGCCAGCTCGGCGTCCGATACCGGAATGCCGAAGCGGTCGCGGAACTTGCGCAGGTCTTCCAGGTCCATCTTCTTGGCCTGGTGGGCGATGTTCTGCGCTTCGCCACTGGAGCCCATGCCGTAACCCTTGATGGTCTTGGCGAGGATCACGGTCGGCCGGCCCTGCGGATTGGTGGTGGCCTCGTGGTAGGCGGCGTACACCTTGTGCGGGTCGTGGCCGCCGCGGTTGAGCGCCCAGATTTCGGCGTCCGACATGTTGGCGACCATCTCGCGCAGCTCCGGATACTTGCCGAAGAAGTGCTCGCGCACGTAGGCGCCGTTTTTCGACTTGAAGGTCTGGTAGTCGCCGTCCACGCATTCGTCCATGCGCTTTTTCAGCAGGCCCTTGCTGTCCATGGCCAGCAGCGGATCCCAGCGGCTGCCCCAGATCACCTTGAGCACGTTCCAGCCGGCGCCGCGGAAGTTGCCTTCCAGTTCCTGGATGATCTTGCCGTTGCCGCGCACCGGGCCGTCCAGCCGTTGCAGGTTGCAGTTGATGACGAAGATCAGGTTGTCGAGACCTTCGCGCGCGGCCATGGCAATGGCGCCCATCGATTCGGGTTCGTCCATTTCGCCGTCACCGCAGAAGCACCACACCTTGCGTCCCGGCGTCTTGGCCAGCCCGCGGCTTTCGAGGTACTTGAGGAAGCGTGCCTGGTAGATGGCCATCAAGGGGCCCAGGCCCATGGACACGGTGGGGAACTGCCAGAACCCCGGCATCAGCCACGGGTGCGGGTAGGACGACAGGCCCTGGCCGTCGACTTCCTGGCGGAAGCTGTCGAGCTGCTCGGCGGAGATGCGTCCTTCCATGAAGGCGCGGGCGTAGATGCCCGGAGCGATGTGGCCCTGGAAAAACACCAGATCACCTTCCTGCTCGTCGTTGTGGGCGCGCCAGAAGTGGTTGAAGCCGACGTCATAGAGGGTGGCGGATGACTGGAAGCTGGCGATGTGGCCGCCCAGCTCGAGGTCTTTCTTGCCGGCGCGCAGCACCATGGCGGCCGCGTTCCAGCGGTTGATCGAGCGGATGCGGTGCTCCAGCTCGTGATCGCCCGGCGAGTGCGCCTCTTTGGCGACCGGGATGGTGTTCTGGTAGGCGGTGGTGGCATCGAAGGGCAGGTAGGCGCCGCGGCGGCGGGCGCGTTCGACCATCTGCTGCAACAGGAAATGGGCGCGTTCCGGGCCTTCGGTGTCCAGCACGGACGCCAGCGCGGCCAGCCATTCCTGGGTTTCCTGCGGATCAATGTCGGGGGTCGGGTAGTCAGCCATGTCTCTTCCACCTCTGCTGTTGTGGGTGTGTGGGCGCCGGGCCGGTCCGGCCGGTGCCGCGTTGTGTGTCCGGTTTGGTTGAAACCGAAACATGAATGTCGTTTTGTGCGCGCAGAATTGTGCCGTAACCCGTTCAAATTTGCAGCGGTTTTCGCATACGTCAACGGCAGCCTGTGTGCCGTTTTTCGAATATTCAGGATGTGCGGTGCAACAAAGCCGTTTTATTGGCTGTTTTGTGGCAATTTTCCGGATTTAACCACTGTCTGACAGTCGGGTTGCCGGGTAAATGTCCGTAGGTGCGTATTTGTTGTTTTGTGAAAATAATGTGAAAAAATCTGCCTGCCGCCGCGAATCCGTCGCCAGCCCGGCATCGCCGTACCGGTCAGCGGCGCTGGCGCTGGGCCTCGATCTGTTCCTTGACCACGGGCATCAGCTCGCGGATGCGCGCATCAAGGCGCGAACGCAGGTAAAAATCGTCACCCGGCGCTTCGCGGGCCAGCTGGAACTGCTCCAGCGCCGGGCGCGCTTCCTGCTGGTAATACAGCTGCTGGCCCAGCGCAAAGTGGTAGCGCAGCTTGTCGCGGTCGGCATAGATGCGTGCCAGCCGCGCCCACAGCTCGGGGTCTTCCGGACGGCGCGACACGGCTGTTTCGGCCAGCTGGCGGGCGGCATCGGTCTGGCCGGCGGCGATCAGGCTGTCGAGTTCGCCATAGGCGAGAGCCGGTGCGTCCGGGAAGCGCTGGCGGCCTTCGCGGTACAGGCGGGCGCTGGTGGCGTAGTCACCGCCGGCTGCGGCGATGGCGGCGTCCAGCGACACCAGCCACGGATGCGGAGCCGGTGCCAGCGCGCGTGCCCTGGCTGCCGATGTCCGCGCCGCGGCCAGGTCGTTGCGCTTGAGCTGGGCCCCGGCCAGACCGTACCACTGCGCCATTTCGCTCAGGTAACGGCCGTCCTTGAGCGCATCGGTATAAAAGCTGATGGCGGCCTGCGGGTCGAGGCGTGACAGGCGTGCCTTTTCGCGTGCCAGCAGGAATTCGGTCGAGTCGGCCGGCATGCGGCTGGGCAGGCTGAGTGCCCGGCCCTGTGCCTCGCTCATGCGCTCGCTGGTGACCGGGTGGGTGCGCAGGAAGGCCAGCGCGTTGTTGTTGCTGGCACGGTTGACCTTCTGCATGCGGTCGAAAAACGCCGCCATGGCGCGCGGGTCAAAGCCGGCGCGGGTGAGTGTCTGCATGCCGACACGGTCGGCCTCGCGCTCGAAATCCCGGCTGTACGCCAGCTGTTTTTGCATCGCCATGCCCGGGCCGACCTGTGCGGCGGCCAGTGCCGCATCGGCGCCGCCGCCGGCGCTGGCCATCAGGACCGCAGCCAGGATGCCGCCGATGGCCAGCAGCTGATTCATGCCCTGCTGCTCCAGCTGGCGGGCAATGTGGCGCTGGCTGACGTGGGCCATTTCGTGGCCGATGACGCTGGCGAGCTCCGATTCGCTCTGGGCCGCCAGCAACAGGCCGGTATGCACGCCGATATAGCCGCCGGGCATGGCAAAGGCGTTGATCTGGCCGTCGTCGATGGCAAACAGGGTGTAGTGCTGGGCCGGGTCCGGGCTGGCGGTGGCCAGCCGGCGGGACAGCCGGTTGAGGTAGTCGTCCAGCTCGGCGTCACCCAGCATGGCCTCCTGGGCCCGCAGCCAGACCACGCCCTCGCGGCCGGCGCGTGATTCGTCGCGGGAGCCGAATCCGGCTTCGGCCGAATCGCCGAGATCGGGCAGGTTGATCTGGGCCGTGACCGGTGTAACGGCCATCAGCCCGGCGAGCAGGAGTGCGAGCGGCGTCTTCATGCGTTTCATCATAAACGCGCAGCCGGGCTGTCGTCCTTAACGTCGTGGCCGGTCGTGCCGCATCAGGTGCCGCTGTTGCGCTGGCGCGCCCACGCCACGGCCTGACCGAGGCCGCCGGCATTGTGCACGCCGGTATAGCCCAGCGCGGCCAGCATGCGTACGCCGCTGGCCGAGCGCATGCCGCTGGCGCAGTAGAGGATCATCGGCGTGTCGAGGCCGGGGGCAATGCGGGCAATGCCGGACTGCAACTGGCCCAGCGGCAGCGACAGGGCACCGGGAGCGTGGCCGCCGGCGAATTCGGCCGGCTCGCGCACGTCGATCAGCAGGACATCGTCGCCTTGCGGCAGTTGCGGGCTGTGGCCGCCCAGCAGGCGTTGGAACAGGGCAAACATGGTGTATTTCCAGACAACTCGAAAGGGTTAGTTCAGCAAGGCATTGACGCGGGCCAGCGCTGCCGGGTCCAGGTCACCGGTAGCGGCCTGCAGGCGCAGCCAGTCCAGCAGGGTATCGTGGCGCAGCGCAGCCTGCTCGCGCACGATGCCGGCGCGGGCCTGTTGGGCATTCAGCAGGTCCAGCGTGGTGCGGGCACCTTCCTCGATGCCGGCGCGGGTGGCCGCCAGCTGGCGCTCCACCGACTGCCGGGCTGCCGCCAGTGCGGCCAGCCGGGCATGGCCGACGCTGACGCCCTGCCATGCCTGCCGCACCTGGTCATCCACCGACAGGGCCTGGCTGCGCAGGCCGGCATCGGCCGCCTCGCGCCGGGCCAGCGCCTCGTCGAGCCTGGCCGAGCGCCAGCCACCGGTAAACAGCGGGATGGTCAGCTCGACGCCGGCATACTGCTGGCGCCCGTACTGGGCGGCACTGCCGCTGCCGCGGAGGCGGTCTTCTCCGGCACGGGCCACCAGTTCCAGCTTCGGGCTGGCCCAGGCGCGGTATTTGCCGACTTCTTCGGCCGCCGCATCACGGGCGGCCGATCCGGCGGCCAGCAGCGGGCTGTGCTGGCGCGCCCGCGCCTGCAATTCCGCCAGCGGAGCCAGCGGCAGGCCGGCCGGGCCGGGATCGCGGCTGATGGCCGCGGGGCGGCCGGCCAGACCGCCGGTGACGTCGGCGAGGCGGGCCCCGGCCAGTTCGCGGGCCTGTTGCAGGGCCAGCAGTTCGGCGGCGATCAGGTCGCGGCGGGCGCGGGCTTCTTCCAGGTCGGTGACCGGCGCGTCGCCCACGTCGTAGCGGGCCTGGGCCAGTCCCAGTGCCTCGGCTACCGCCTCGTCCTGCGCCCGGGCGCTGGCCAGTGCCGCGTCCAGCCGCAGGACTTCGAAATAGCGCTGTGCCACATCCAGCATCACGCCCTGTTCGTCTGCCGTGGCGCGGGCGGCACCGGCGCGGGCCCGCGCTTCGAGCTGGCTGGCACTGGCCGATTTTTCCCGGTCGTAGAGCGGCTGGCGCAGCTCCACGCCCCAGCGGGTGGCGGTGCCGTTGCGTACCCGCGACTCAAAATCCACCTGGTCGGACTGCATGCCCGGCATGGTGAAGCGGGCACCCTGGGTGTCCTGTTCCTGGCTGGCCGTGCCGGCGCCGGCGCTGAGTCCGACGGTCGGCAGGCGCAGGGCGCGTCCCTGGCGGGCCAGCGTGGCGTCGGCCTGGCGGGTGGCTTCGACGGCCGCCAGTTGCGGATCGTGCTGGCGGGCCGCCTGCCAGGCGTCGAGCAGGTCAAAGGCGTACAGCGCCGGGCTCGCCGCCAGCAGGGCGGTGAACACCGTCAGGCGGTTTACGAACATGCCCGGCCTCCGCAGCCGCCCGTGCCTTCCTTGACGCCGAGCTTTTTCAGCACGATGGCGAGCGGGCAGAAGTTGGTCAGCGAAAACTGCAACAGGTTGGCGCCGACAAAGGCCGTCAGCCACAGGAAGTTCTGGCTGGCGTACAGCGGGCTGGCCGGGACGGCCAGGGCGAGGCTCAACAGGATCATGCAGCCGGCAAAAAAGCGGATGGCGCGTTCGATGGTCATGCGGTTTCTCCTTGGGATGGGGCGTGGTCGCCCTCGTGACTGGAACGGAAAGCGATGTAATAGAGCAGCGGGATCACCAGCAGGGTGAGGACGGTCGACACCAGGATGCCGAAGATCAGCGAGATGGCCAGCCCGTTGAAGATCGGGTCGTCGAGGATGAAGAGGGCGCCCAGCATGGCAGCCAGCGCGGTCAGCGCGATCGGCTGGGCCCGGGTGGCGGCCGAGTCCACCACGGCTTCCTTGAACGGCACGCCACGCGCCACTTCCTCGCGGATGAAATCCACCAGCAGGATCGAGTTGCGCACGATGATGCCGGCCAGCGCGATCATGCCGATCATCGAGGTGGCGGTGAACGGTGCCCCGAGCAGGGCATGGCCCGGCATCACCCCGATCAGGGTCAGCGGGATCGGCGCCATGATCACCAGCGGCACCAGATAGCTGCCGAAGTGCGCCACCACCAGGAGGTAGATCAGCACCAGGCCGACGGCGTAGGCCGCGCCCATGTCACGGAAGGTTTCGTAGGTGATCTGCCACTCGCCGTCCCACTTGATGGCGTAGCCGCGCCAGGCGTCGTCCGGCTGGCGGATGAAGTATTCGGCCACCGGGCCGCCGTCCGGCGCGGTCAGCGCACTGATGGCGCCGCGCATGCCGAACATGGCGTAGAGCGGACTGTCGGTCTGGCCGGCCATGTCGCCCACCACCATCGCCAGCGGCAGGCCGTCCTTGCGCCAGCGCGGCTGGTCCACCGTGCCGGGCTCGGCCGTCACCAGCTCGCGCACCGGCACCAGTTCGCCGCTGGCGGCGCGCACGGTCAGCGCCAGCAGGGCTTCGTCGTTGCCGCGGGCAGACACGGGCAGGCGCAGCTGTGCCGGCACCGGATACTTGCCGGCACCGTGCAGCCAGGTGGCGTTGTCACCGTTGAGGGCGGCGGCCAGCGTGGCGACGATTTCGGCCTGCGGTACGCCGCGGCGGGCGGCTTCGGCCTGGTTGACCACCAGCACGCTCCTGGCGGCCGGCGGATTGACGGTGCTGTCGATGTCCACCACGCCGTCCTGCTGCGTGAACAGCCGGCGGATCTGCCCGGCCAGCGCATCGCGGCCGGCGGCTGACGGGCCGTAGATTTCGGTCACGATCGGCGACAGCACCGGCGGACCCGGCGGCACTTCCACCACCTTGACCCGCGCGCCGTGGCGGGCCGCGATGGCCTCCAGTGCCGGCCGCACCCGGCGGGCGATGTCGTGGCTCTTGGCGTGGCGCTCGTGGCGGTCGGCCAGGTTGACCTGGATGTCGCCGACTTCGCCGCCGGCCCGCAGGCCGTACTGGCGCACCAGTCCGTTGAAGTTGATCGGCGCGGCGGTACCGGCGTAGGCCTGCCAGTTGACCACTTCCGGCTGGGTGGCCAGCCAGCCGCTCATTTCGCGCAGGGTGGCCGCGGTTTCCTCCACCGGCGTACCGGCCGGCAGGTCGACCACTACCTGGAATTCCGACTTGTTGTCGAACGGCAGCATTTTCAGCACCACCAGCCCGGACACCGGCAGCAGCAGCGACACCGCGATCAGGCCGGCCACGCCGAATCCCAGGAGGCGGCGGGCGCGGGTGCCGGTGCGGTCATCCAGGAACGGCGCGAACAGGCGGCGGGTCAGCGGCAGCAGGCGGCCGGCCATGCCGGCGTGGGCCTCGAACCGGCGCGGCAGCCACTTGAGCGCCAGCCACGGGGTGATGACGAAGGCCACGCCGAGCGAGATCAGCATGCCCATCGAGGCATTGATCGGGATCGGGCTCATGTACGGCCCCATCAGCCCGGAAACAAAGGCCATCGGCAGCAGGGCGGCAATGACGGTGAAGGTGGCAAGGATGGTCGGGCCACCCACCTCGTCCACCGCACGCGGGATCAGCGTGACCAGCGGGGCTTCCGGGTCGAGCAGGCGGTGGCGGTGGATGTTTTCCACCACCACGATGGCGTCGTCGACCAGGATGCCGATCGAAAAGATCAGCGCGAACAGCGACACCCGGTTGAGGGTGAAGCCCCACGCCCACGAGGCGAACAGGGTGGCGGTCAGGGTCAGGACCACTGCCACGCCGACGATGGCAGCCTCGCGGCGGCCCAGTGCAAAGAACACCAGCGCCACCACCAGTGCGGTGGCAAAGGCCAGTTTCTTGATCAGCGTCTGCGCCTTGTCGTTGGCGGTTTCGCCATAGTTGCGCACCACTTCGACGCCGACGCTGTCGGGAATCACCGTGCCGGACAGCGAAGCCAGCCGCGCCTTGAGGGCATCGGCCACCGCGACGGCATTGGCGCCGGCCTTTTTGGTGACGGCCAGCGTCACCGCCGGGTATTCGCCGCCGTTCTGGCCCTTGATGCCGTGCCAGACATAGCGCACGGCCGGCTCCGGGCCGTCGGTGATGCGGGCGACCTGGTCGAGGTAGACCGGGCGGCCGTTGTGGACGCCGACCACCAGCTTTTCGACGGCGCGGGCGCTGTCGAGGAAGGGGCCGGTTTCGACGGTGAGGCTGCGGTTGTTGGCGATCAGCTCCCCGGCCGGCAGGGCGGCGTTGGCGCCTTGCAGGGCACGGCGCAGGTCGCTGACGGTCAGCCTGGCGGCTTTCAGGCGCGCCGGGTCGAGTTCGATGCCGATGGCGCGACCCGGACCGCCGAGGGTGGTGACTTCGCGCACGCCGGCCACCCGCTGGAGGTCGCCTTCGATGCTGTGTGCCACCCGTTCCAGTGCGTAGGCGCCCTGCTGCGGATCACGGGCAAACAGGGTGACGGCTACCACCGGCACGTCGTCGATGCCCTTGGGCTTGATCAGCGGCGGCAGGGTACCCAGGCCCGGCGGCAGCCAGTCACCGTGGCTGTGCACGGTGTCGTAGAGGCGCACCAGCGCATCGGTACGCGGCACGCCGACCTGGAACTGCACCGTCAGGATGGCCAGCCCCGGACGCGACAGGGCAAACACGTGTTCGACGCCGCTGATCTGGCCCAGCACCTGCTCGGCCGGCTGCGCCACCAGCGATTCCACCGTTTCGGCGCTGGCGCCGGGGAAGGGCACCAGCACGTTGGCCATGGTGACGTTGATCTGCGGCTCTTCCTCGCGCGGGGTGACGGCGACGGCAAACAGGCCGAGCAGCAACAGCAGCAGCGCAATCAGCGGCGTGATGCGGTTTTGCAGGAAAAAGGCCGCCAGCCGGCCGGCCAGCCCCATGGATGCAGGCGTGCGCATCAGCGACCTCCCGTGCGGCGGGCCGCCGCTTCCGGCGTGGTGACCACCCGCTCGCCGGCCCGCAGTCCGGCCAGCACCTCCACATCGCTGCCAAGGCTGTCGCCCAGCCGCACGTAGCGCAGCTCTGGCGCACCCTTGGCGCGCAGTACGTAGACGGCGGTCAGTTCGGCCCGGCGCACCACGGCCTGTTGCGGTACGGTCAGCCGGCTGCTGCCGGCCGCTCCGCTGACCGGCAGTTCGACCCGGGCAAAGCGGCCCGGTGCCAGCGCGGTCTGTGCCGGCACCTCCAGCCGCAGCGTGCGCGTCTGGCTGACGGCATCGGTGGCCGGCAGCCATTGCACTCTGGACGGCACCAGGCGCTGGCCGTCGACCACGATGGCGAACCTGCCGCCGGCCTGCACCCGGCTTTCGACGCTGGCGGGCACGCTGGCGGTGACGCGCAGGGCCGCCGGGTCGTAGACCACGGCAATCGGCTGCCCCGGCTGGGCCAGGTCACCGACGTTGGCAAACGTGTCGGCCACCAGGCCGGCAAACGGGGCACTCAGGCGGTACAGGCCGGCCTGGGCACCGGCCGCGCGGGCACTGGCCCCCTGGGCGCGGGCGCTGGCTGCGGCGCTGCGGTACTGGGCTTCGGCCCGTTCCAGCGCGGCGGCTGACAGGTACTGCTTGGCAGCCAGCGCGCGGGCCCGCTCGACTTCGCGGCGGGCCACGTCCAGCTGGGCCTGGGCGGCGGCAATCTGGGCGGCGCTGGCAGCGGCGGCCTCGCGGGCAGTTTCACCGTCGATTTCAGCCACCAGCTGGCCGGCGCTGACGCGGTCGCCGGCATTGACCGGGCGGGCGGTGACACGACCGGCCACCGGGACGGCCAGCCGCGCTTCGCGCACGGCTTCGACCTGCCCGTCAGCCTGGTAAACGCCGCTGGCTGCCGGTGCGCCGACGGTGACTGCCGGCAGGGCCGGGCCGGCGGCGAATGCGGGAGAAAGGGCTGCCAGACCGGCAAGAGCGGCAGCGAGCGGGAGGAGGGGCAGTCGGTTCATGTCGGTACGTTATTTAAATTTATATAATGTTTGCGGCAGAAAAAGCCGCATGACGCGGCCTGGCGTTTTTCAGGCGGCCGGACCGGGCCCGGGAGCAGTCTTGCAGTAAATGCCGTGCAGAGCGTCGAGCAGGATCAAGACTTCTTCGCGCGCCACCCGGTAGTACATCCACTTGCCGTCGCGCCGGGTGTCGACCAGCCCTTCGTTGCGCAGCACGCCCAGCTGTTGCGACAGGGTGGGCTGGTGGATGGCGGTCAGGTTTTCCAGTTCGGTGACCGTGCGTTCGCCGCCGACGAGCTGGCACAGCAGCAGCAGCCGGTCGGGGTTGGCAAGGCTTTTCAGAAGCGCCGAAGCGGCGCGGGCATTGGCTTGGAGAAGATCGATCTGCATGAAAGGCATCCTGTCGACGGCTTCATTATATTTTTTTGTAAACTATTCGCAAGCCCCCTGCCACATTACAATTTCCGCTCCTTTGAATCTCGCGGGGTGCTGCCTGTCATGACTGTCTTGCCGCGTGTGGCCATCGGCCTGTTTGGCGGTTCGTTCGACCCGGTGCACGAGGGGCACCTGCGCCTGGCGCGGGCGCTGCGCGACGAGCTGCAACTGGCCGAAGTGCGCCTGCTGCCGGCCGGCACGCCGCCGCACCGCGCACCGCTGGCGGCAGCGGCGGCCGACCGGCTGGCCATGCTGCGGCTGGCGCTGGCCGGCGAGCCCGGCCTGACGGTGGACGAGCGCGAGCTGTCCGGCCGGCTGTCCGGCTATACCGTCGACACGCTGGCGATGATCCGCCGCGAGACGGGGCCGGAGGCGGCGCTGTGGTGGCTGGTCGGCGGCGACCAGCTGGCGAGCCTTGACCGCTGGCACCGCTGGCGTGACATCTTCGGGCTGGCACATCTGGCGGTTGCCGTGCGGCCGGGCTTTGATGCCGGCTCGCTGCCGCCTGCGGTGGCCGCCGAGTGGCAGGCGCGGCAAGCGACTGATTTTGCAAATCTTCCGCCCGCGGGTAGAATCCGCGCCCTGTCTTTATCGCCGGTGGACATTTCCGCCACCGCCATTCGCGCCGATCTGGCGCGCGGTGGCGACGGACTCGGGCATCTTGCGCCGGCCGTGCGCGACTATATTCATCTTCACCGGCTCTACCGTTCCGAAAGCCCCGCATGACCGAAGTCATTGAAACCAAACCGTATCCGACCCCGGACGAAATCGCCGCCCTCGCTGCCGAGGCGCTGGATGACGTCAAGGGCAAGGACATCGTCAACCTCGACACCCGCGAGCTGACCTCGCTGTTTTCGCGCCTGGTGGTGTGCACCGGTGATTCCAACCGCCAGGTCAAGGCACTGGCCAACAATGTGGCCGTGACCCTGAAGGGCCAGGGCGTCGACATCGTCGGCATGGAAGGCGAACAGTTCGGCGAATGGGTGCTGGTCGATGCCGGCGACGTGGTCATCCACATCATGCTGCCGGCCGTGCGCGACTACTACGACCTCGAAGCCCTGTGGGGCGGCCAGAAGCCGGTGTTCAACCCGATTCCGGGTGCACGTGGCTGGAAGGCCACCGAAGAGTAAGTCCGGCGCATGAAGATCACCCTGCTGGCTGTCGGCACCAGGATGCCGCGCTGGGTGGACGAGGCCTATGCCGATTACGCCAAGCGCCTGCCGCGCGAAGTCCAGCTGGAACTGAAAGAGATCAGGCCGGAAAAGCGCGGCAGCGGCGTGACGGCAGAAAAGGGCATTGCCGCCGAGCATGCCCGCCTGATGGCGGCACTGCCGCCGCGGGCAAAACTGGTGGTGCTCGACGAGCGTGGCCGCAACTGGACCACCATGCAGCTCGCCGACAACCTCAAGGGCTGGCTGGCCGACGGGCAGGACATCGCCATCGTGATCGGCGGGGCGGACGGCACGGCGGCCGAACTCAAGTCGCGCGCCGACATCCTGCTGCAACTGTCGGCCATGACCCTGCCGCACGGCATGGTGCGCGTGCTGCTGGCCGAGCAGGTCTACCGTGCCGTCAGCATCCTCAACGGCCACCCCTACCACCGGGAATGAGCCGTCCGGCAGCCGCCGGACCGGAACCGGCCGCTGCAAGGCGGCCTTTTTCTTTTGACTGACTGAAAGGAAACACATGGACGTGCGCGACAGTAACGGCACGCTGCTGAACGACGGCGACACCGTACAGGTCATCAAGGACCTCAAGGTCAAGGGAACGTCGGTCACGCTCAAGCGCGGCACGGTCATCAAGGGCATCCGCCTGATCGAAGACGACGAAGAAGCCATCGAGTGCCGCACCGACAAGGTGAAGGGACTGGTGCTGAAAACCTGCTTCCTCAAGAAAGCCTGACCCACGACGGCACGCCCTTCACAGCGTGCCGTTGCTGTTTTTGCCGGCCGTCCGGCAGATTGGCAGGAATCGGGTGTCGGCAAGGCGGCCGGCTCCGTATGCTGAACCTGTCGGCTTGCAGGAGCAGGATGATGGAATCCATGGAAACAGCCGCCCGCCACTACGCCATCGTCGAGCGGGCGATCGTCTGGCTGAACGAACATGCCGCCGAGCAGCCGTCGCTGTCCCGGCTGGCGCAGGCCGTCGGCCTCAGCGACAGCCGCCTGCAACGGGTGTTCAGCGACTGGGCCGGAGTGTCGCCCAAGCGCTTCGTGCAGTTCCTGACCCTCGGACACGCCCGCCGGTTGCTGGCGGCCGGTCGCCCGGTCGATGCCACGGCACTGGCCGTCGGCCTGTCCGGCAGCGGCCGCCTGCACGACCTGATCGTGCAGCACGAAGCGCTGACCCCGGGCGAACTGCGCCGCGGCGCGGCCGGCGTGCCGGTGGGCTGGGGACTGGCTGCCACGCCGTTCGGCGAAGCCCTGCTGGCATGGACGCCACGTGGTCTGGGTTATCTGGCGTTTGTCGACGACACGCCGGCTGCGGCGCTGGCCGGCTGCCAGGCCCGCTGGCCGCAGGCCGTCTGGCACGAAGATGCGGCCACGGCCGCCGGTTGGGCCCGGCGCGTGTTTGCACCCCGGGCGGCCGATGGTCCGCTGCCGGTGCTGCTGCGCGGCAGCCGGTTCCAGCTCAAGGTATGGGAAGCGCTGCTCGGGATCGCACCCGGACAGCGCCTCAGTTACGGCATGCTGGCGCAGCAGCTGGGCCAGCCGGGTGCCGCCCGCGCGGTCGGCAGTGCCGTGGCAGCCAATACGCTGGCCGTGCTGGTTCCCTGCCACCGGGTCATCCGCGACACCGGCGTGCTGGGCCAGTACCGCTGGGGCAGCACACGCAAGGCCGCCCTCCTGGTGCGTGAATCAGCCGCAGCCCAGGCGGAACTCAGCGATTGAAAAGCCCCTTGAGCAGCTCGACGCCGTGACCGAGCAGGTCGCCGCCGGCCGGAATCTCGCCGTTCGGGGTCAGGCGGTCGACGATCGAGGGCAGGTACTGCGACGCCATTTCGGCGGCCTGCTGCGGGTCGATGCCGAGCCGGCCGGCCAGCTCGCCCAGCTGGCTGTCGTCGAGTACGCTCTGGATCTGTTCCGCGCTGACCGGCAGGTTGGCGCCGGTGCCCACCCATGAGCTGACGATGTCGCCAAGGCCGCCCTGCTGGAATTTTTCCACCAGCCCGCCCACGCCGCCGTTTTCCTGGATCAGGTTCGACACGGCCGAGAGGGTGTCACCACCCTGTCCCATCATGTCGCCTGCTGCATTCACCAGACTGTCGAAAAGTCCCATCGTATTGCTCCTGTTGCCAGTGACAAGCGGTACGGCCGGAGTGCCGTCCGACTTGAGCCTAGATGCTGCCAGCCGAAACCTGGCTGTAGCTGATGAAAGGCCGTGTCAGAACAGGCCGAAGGTAAAACGACCGATCTCGATGACCAGCAGGCCGAGGAACAGCCGGCGGATCAGCCGGTTGCCACCCTTGCGGATCAGGCGGCTGCCCAGCACGGCCCCGGCCACCGAACAGGCGCCCATCGCCAGTCCGATCGGGAACACCACATGGCTGAACGCGATGAACCACAGCAGCGAGGCAAGGTTCAGGCCGTTCACCACGATCTGCGCGCACTCGCTGGCGCGGCGGAAGTCGAATCCGAACAGGTGCACGAAGCCCAGCAGCAGGAAGCTCTGGCTGGCCGGGCCGATAAAGCCGAGGTAGAGGCCGGCAGCCGCTCCGGCACCGGCCGAGCCCAGCTGCTGGTGGGCAGAGGTATACAGGCGTGGCGCAGTGGCGTTCTGGCCCAGCGCCGGATGACGCCAGGTGTGGATGGCCAGCGCAATCATCACCACCAGCAGGACCGGCTTGTACCAGTGCGGCGGAAACGCCATCAGCAGCGCCGAACCGGCTGCTGCCATCGGAATGCCGGTGACCAGTGCCGGCCACAGCACGGGCCAGGGCGGCCGGGTGTGGCGCAGCACGCGCCAGACGTTGCTGGCCCCGCTCATGCCGAAAACCAGCCGGTTGGTACCCAGCACCGTGGCGCTGGGCAGGAGGGGGTAGGCGTTGAACAGGGCCGGAATCAGCACCAGGCCGCCACCGCCGACCGAGGAACTGACCAGGCCGGCCACAAAGGCCAGAAAGGCAAGGTAGAGATCAGTCCACGACATGGCGGGCTCCTGCGGGTACTGCTTGCAGTGTAGAAGCCCGCCGTGGCCGGGGCGGTGCTTATCCGACCGCGAAGCGCAGGATGAACAGCGCCGCCACCACCGCAATCGGCAGGCTGACCTGGCGCCACTGGCCGGACAGCACCTTGACCAGCACATAGCTGATCACCCCGAAGGCGATGCCGTCGGAAATCGAGAAGGTGTAGGCCATGGTCACCACGCAGGCGATGGCTGGCGCCGATTCGGTAATGTCGTCCCAGTCGATGAAGGTCAGGCTGCGCAGCATCAGGATGGCGACAAACAGCAGGGCCGGCGCGGTGGCGTGGGCCGGAATCATCGCCGCCAGCGGCGACAGCCACAGCGCGGCGAGGAACAGCAGGCCGATCACCACGGCGGTCAGGCCGGTGCGGCCGCCGGCAGCAATGCCGGTGGTGCTTTCGAGGTAGCTGGTGGTGCTGGACGTACCGAGCAGGCTGCCGCAGACAATGGCGGTGCTGTCGGCCAGCATGGCCTGCTTCAGGCGCGGCAGCCGGCCGGTCGCATCCAGAAACCCGCCGCGTTCGCCAATGGCGATCAGGGTGCCGGAGGTTTCAAAAAGATCCATCAGGAACAGGCTGAGGATGATCGCCAGCAGGCCGCCGGTCAGTGCCCCGTGGATGTCGGCGGCAAACAGGGTCGGTGCCAGCGACGGCGGGGCCGACACGATGCCCTGGTAGGGCGTCAGTCCCATCGCCACCGAGACGGCGGTAACGGCGAGGATGCCGATCAGGATGGCACCGCGCACGCCGAGCTTGTCGAGCACCACCATCAGCACGAAGCCCGCCATCGCCAGCAGCGCCTGCGGCGTGGCCACCGGGCCGATGGTGACCAGCGTATCCGGGCTGGCCACCACGATGCCGGCGCTGGAAAGGCCGATCAGGGCAATGAACAGCCCGACCCCGGCGGCAATGGAGTGCTTGAGGCTCTGCGGAAAGGCGTTGACGAACCATTCGCGGATTTTCAGGCCGCTGACCAGCACGAAGAGCAGGCCGGAGACAAACACGCAGCCCAGTGCCACCTCCCACGACAGCCCCATGCCCTTGACGAGGCCGAAGGTGAAGAAGGCGTTGATGCCCATGCCGGGCGCCTGGCCGATCGGGTAGTTGGCCAGCAGGCCCATGATCAGCGAGCCGATGGCAGCGGCCAGGCAGGTGGCGACAAAGGCCGCGCCGTGGTCGATGCCGGCCTGGGCGAGGATGTCGGGATTGACGAACAGGATCGCCGACATGGTGAGGAAGGTGGTGCAGCCGGCGAGGATTTCGCGGCGCACGGTAGTGCCGTTGGCGGCAAGCGCAAACAATCGTTCAAGCATGGACAGAGGGCAGTGAGGGTCAGCAACACGCATTCGCGGAACAGGCGAACGCCCCGGGGAACCTTTCCCTGGCAAGGGCCACCGGCAAGACATCCGGCGCCCGAAAGGGCGCGAGTATAGCGGTGAACGGCGGGCTTGTGAGGGATGGCTGTCTGTCGCTAGAGTAGACGGCTTTGCCGTTCTGGAAGTTGTCATGAAAACCGCCGTCCGCGGAGCCTTGCTGTCCTTTTCTGCCGATCCCCTGCGCGAGGAGGCCGACAGCTGCATGCAGTACGAGCCTGACGGCATCGTGCTGATGGAAGCCGGCCGCATCGTCGGGCTGGGTCCGGCCAGCCGCATCCTGCCGCTGCTGGGGCCGGACACGGAGCTGGTCCACTATCCGCACAAGCTGATCCTGCCGGGCTTCATCGACAGCCATGTCCACTACCCGCAGACCGAAATGATCGCTGCGCCGGGCGGGCAACTGCTGGAATGGCTGGAGCGGTACACCTTCGTGGTCGAGCAGCGCTTTGCCGAGCAGGCGCACGCCGACCGGGTGGCGGCCTTTTTTGTCAGCGAGCTGCTGCGCAACGGCACCACCTGTGCCGCCACCTTCTGCACCGTGCACCCGCAGTCGGTGGATGCGCTGTTTGGCGCGGCGGCCCGCTACGACATGCGCCTGCTGGCCGGCAAGGTGTGCATGGACATCCACGCTCCGGCCGCCCTGCTCGACACCCCGCAGCGCGCCTGGGACGAATCCGGCGAGCTGATCGCCCGCTGGCACGGCAAAGGCCGCGCCGAGTACGTGATCACGCCGCGGTTTGCCGGCAGTTCCACCCGCGAACAGCTGGAAATGCTGGGCGCGCTGGCGGCCCGGCATCCGGACATGGCCATCCAGTCGCACGTGGCGGAAAACCGGGCCGAAGTGCACTGGATGCGGCGGCGCTTTCCCGAATGCGAGCACTACACCGGCATCTATCACCGCTACGGCCTGCTGCGGCCGCGCGCCATTTATGGCCACGGCATTTACCTTGCCGAAAGCGAGCGGCACCTGCTGGCTGAAACCGGTGCGGCCATCGCCCATTGCCCGACCTCGAACTTCTTTCTCGGCTCGGGGGCCTTCAACGTTCACCAGGCGCGCCAGGCCGCCCTGCCGGTCAAGGTGGGGCTGGCGACCGATATCGGCGCCGGCACCAGTTTTTCCATGCTGGCGACCATGGGCGCGGCCTACAAGGCGGCCCAGCTCAACGGCAATGCGCTGACTGCCCGGCAGGCGTTCTACCTGGCCACGCGCGGCGGCGCCGAAGCGCTGGGCATCGCCGACAAGGTCGGCTCGCTGGCAGTCGGGCTGGAGGCCGACCTGTGCGTGCTGGACCTGCACTCGACGCCGCTGATCGACTTCCGCATGCAGCAGGCCGATTCGCTGGACGACGTGCTGTTCGTGCAGATGATGCTGGCCGATGACCGGGCCGTGGCGGCCACCTGGGTGGCCGGCCGCTGCGTGTATTCCGCCGCAGCCGCCTGATGCGCAGCGGGCTGCGGCTGCTGGCGCTGGCAACCGGCCTGTGGCTGGCGGCACCGGCCGTGGCCGGATTCCAGAGCGAAGAGGCGCTGGCGGCCAGTGTGGCCACCGGCCTGCGGCAGGCCGTGACGCGCGCCACGCCGCCCCGGCTGGTGTTCGACAATGCCGAAGAAGGCCGGGCGTGGCTGCTGGACATGTCCGGCCGGCTGGCGCGCCGCGTGCCGGACAGCTGGATGCGCGAGCGCCTCT
>RRZU011525275.1_pt1 | contig 26708 bp, 23 predicted proteins | sample 2165561 | NCBI WGS metagenome assembly RRZU01 (sample SAMN10456909, study PRJNA506462) | wastewater metagenome | isolation source: wastewater sludge | place: USA: Moscow, Idaho | reverse complement strand
GGTGCAAGTAGCGTATATCCAGCATGATCGCTGACATATCAGCGCCTTCGGTGGCCGTGCGAATAATAAAGCCGCCCTTTTCCTCGAGGCCTTCGCTGGCTAAGCATTCAGTCACCGCTTGCTTTAAGCGCTCGCGCTCAGATTCTTCTTCAATTTTTAACGACACACCAATATGACTGCTACTGGGCATATACACTAGGTAGCGCGAGGGAATCGATAAATTCGTGGTCAGGCGCGCACCTTTACTGCCAATCGGATCTTTAGTGACTTGTACAACTAGCGCTTGCCCCTCATGCACCAAACCGCTGATTCCTTCGCCTGTCATACCCTCACGCGCGGTAATATCAGCCGCATGAATAAAGGCTGCACGGGATAAGCCAATATCAACAAAAGCCGCCTGCATACCTGGTAGCACACGGACAACCTTACCTTTATAAATATTGCCAACAATGCCGCGCCGTTGGGTACGCTCAACATGAACTTCTTGCAAAACACCATTTTCAACCACAGCAACCCGTGATTCCATTGGCGTAATATTGATTAAAATCTCTTCACTCATAGCGTTCTCAGTCTCAGGCTCTGCTGTGCACGGCTCGCGCAACCTAATAATGCAGGGCAATACAGTCAGGTCAATATGCCCTGTATCGTTAATAAAACCAATACACTACAGCTGAGAAGATGAGTTTGTTATTAATCAGCGAGCTAAAAAGCTCAGCGACAACTCAATTGTAGAGTTCGCAGCGCTTGCTCAGCCAATATGCTTTTGCCTAAAGCCATCTCATTAGACATCGCCTTCAGCTGTGCCATCAGCGAAAACCACGAATACGCTTGACGTTAACCAACAACACATACAACCAAGGCCACAATAAGCAGCTTATCAGCACTGGCCAAGCATAATAACTGATTGCAGGGCGCAGACCTGACAGCGTGCTTAACCATAGCAGCACCAGTTGCGCCAAACCGTAAATTACCAGCAACGCAAAGGACTGCTGCCACAATGGAAAGACTTTCAAGCGCTGCTGCAACGTTAAAACTAAAAATACAACAATCGTCAACGCCAAGGCATGTTGGCCAAACAATGTGCCATACAACACATCTTGGGCAATACCGACACACCAAGCCGTCAACACACCGATATTTTGTGGAAAATAAATCGCCCAAAAGGTTAAAACCAGCGCTAACCACAAAGGTCGACCAATTTCAATTTGCTCTGGCATTGGCATCACTGACAGTAATAAGGCGACAAGCAATGTTAACCACATCATCAGAGTGATATTGCTGGATGTATTGCTCATTCATGCGCCTCCACTGCCGTAGACTCTGTGGCCTTAAGCAATTGCACCGCATCATCTAAGGCATTCTGTACCGTATCGTCGAGGGCTTGCGTGGCATTTTTGCTGTCACTAAAGACCAGCAACAGATAACGGCTACGATTTAGGGTTGCCGCCGGCAAAGCCAGCACCCGCGCAAAAGGCTGCCCTGTATTGCGCTGCACTTGCGTCACTACAGCCACTGGATAGCCAACAGGAAAGCGCTGCCCCATACCCGAGGTGACCAACAAATCACCCTCGCGAATGTCAGCACTATCGGTGACGTAACGCAATTCAATCGACTCTAAATTACCCGTTCCACTGGCGATAGCGCGCAAACCATTGCGATTAACTTGCACTGGCACACTATGATTGCTGTCTGTAATCAGCAAAACTCGCGAACTATAGGGCATCACTTCGATGACCTGCCCCATCACACCGCGCGCATCAAGCACTGGCTGCCCGAGCGTCACTCCACTATTACTGCCTTTATTGATCAAAACCCGATGTGTATAAGGATTGGGATCAACGCCAATTAATTCTGCAACCAAGACACGATCATCAATTAAAGCCGATGAGTTGAGCAATTCTCGTAAGCGGACGTTTTGCTCTGTGAGGGTGGCTAATTTTTGCAAACGACGTTGCATCAAAAGCGTTTCCGCACGTAACTGTTCATTTTCAGCTAAGAGATCAGTACGACTACTAAACATTTGCAACGTGTTGTTCCAACCGCGCACGGGTAAGTCACCCAACCAATACAGCGGGGTCAATACCATTCCTAACTGGCTGCGCACGGGCTTGAGCACAGTAAAGCGTGCATCAACCAGCATCAAGGCAATCGACAAACAGCTAAGAATAAGAAACCGCGTGCTTAACGAGGTTTTTTTGGCAAATAATGGCTTAATGTTGTTTCCCCAGCGACTTAAATGTGGATGAACTTTTACCCCACACACATTTAAGTTTAACTATAAACACCACGTTCAGCGACTCGCAAGTAAAGATGTAGCCTTACTCTGCTGACAACAGATCCATAGAGTTACGATCCATCATTTCTAAAGCTTTACCGCCGCCCAAAGCCACACAGTTTTTTGGATTCTCAGCCACAATAACGGGCAGCCCTGTTTCTTGCGCAAGCAATTTATCCATATCACGCAGCAGTGCACCGCCACCCGTCAAAACTAAGCCGCGCTCAGCGATATCGGATGCCAATTCAGGCGGCGACTGCTCCAGCGCACTTTTCACCGCCTGCACAATCGCAGCTAAAGATTCTTGCAGCGCCTCAAGCACTTCGTCGGAGTTCAACGTAAAACTGCGCGGCACACCTTCCGCAAGATTGCGGCCACGCACATCAAACTCAAGCAACTCTCCGCCAGGGAAAGCGCAACCAATTTCTTGCTTAATTCGCTCAGCCGTCGACTCACCAATTAAGCTGCCATAGTTGCGACGCACATAAGTGATAATGGCCTCATCAAAACGGTCACCGCCAACACGTACGGATTCTGCATACACCACACCGTTGAGCGAGATCAGGGCAATTTCTGTGGTGCCACCACCAATATCAACCACCATTGAGCCGCGTGCTTCATCAACGGGCAAACCGGCACCGATTGCCGCCGCCATTGGCTCTTCAATTAAGAATACTTCGCGTGCCCCAGCACCTAAAGCTGACTCACGAATTGCTCGACGTTCAACTTGCGTAGACTTGCACGGCACGCAAATCAATACGCGCGGGCTGGGCTGTAAAAAACTGTTCTCATGCACTTTATTAATAAAGTACTGCAGCATCTTCTCGCAGACACTAAAATCGGCAATGACACCGTCTTTCATTGGCCGAATCGCACAAATATTACCTGGAGTACGACCCAGCATACGCTTAGCATCGGTACCTACCGCCACCACACTTTTTTGATTACCGCGCGTACGAATCGCAACAACCGAAGGCTCATCTAAAACAATACCACGATCACGTACATAAATAAGGGTATTGGCAGTCCCTAAATCAATGGATAAATCACTGGAAAACATGCCGCGTAATTTTTTAAACATGGGATGAATAACCCTAGGTAACGCGCAATAGAAACGCTAATTTAAAATGAATAGGAAACTCTAGCAATCATCGACCTTTTGAGCAAGGTACGCACTGTGATAGATTAACACTTTCTAAACACTCTGATGATTTTTTACACGCGTATTGGATGTATCTGTAGCAATATTGTTCCCTTGTTACAGACTTAATAGTTCCACCTACATTATTCTTTCAGGAGATCCTCACATGGCACTTGAACGCTGCGACGTGGAAAAACTGGCTCACTTGGCGCGACTGGGCCTTGATGATGCACAAATAGACAGCAGCACCACATCCCTAAATGCTGCAATCAATATGATCAATGCCATGCAAGCCGTGAACACTGACGGTATTGCGCCATTGGCCAATCCGCTCGAAGCCAATCAGCGCTTACGTCCTGATACTGTAACCGAAAGCAATCACCGTGATGATTACCAAGCCCTCGCTCCTGCGGTAGAAAACGGCTTATATCTGGTACCTAAAGTCATCGATTAAGGACTTCCTCGTCATGCATCAACTTACACTGGCTGATATTTCTAAGGCGCTCGCAAGCAAGCAGTTTTCTGCCCGCGAGTTGACCACGCATTTACTTGCACGAATTGAACAACTTGATCCACAACTCAATAGCTTTATTACTGTTAGTAAAGAGTCGGCATTGCAGCAAGCTGACGCCGCAGATGAGCAACGCCGCAGCGGTATCAATACGCCGCTATTAGGTCTGCCCATTGCGCATAAAGATTTGTTTTGCACTGAGGGGGTGCGCACCAGTTGTGCCTCAAAAACCCTCGATAACTTTATCGCCCCTTACAGTGCAACAGTGGTTGATAAGCTCAGTAAAGCGGGCTGCATCAGCCTCGGCAAACTGAATATGGACGAGTTCGCCATGGGTTCTTCTGGCGAAACCAGCTTCTACGGTGCAAGTAAAAACCCATGGGATACCCAGCGTATTCCCGGTGGCTCATCCAGCGGTAGCGCTGTCGCTGTCGCCGCTCGCTTAGTCCCAGCCAGCACCGGCAGTGATAGCGGCGGCTCCATTCGTCAGCCCGCTGCATTCACCGGCCTAACGGGCATCAAACCAACCTACGGCCGCATCTCACGCTGGGGCATGACCGCCTACGCATCGAGTTTTGACCAAGCCGGGTTTTTAGCTCACAACGCTGAAGATTGCGCACTGCTGCTACAGGCGACGGCAGGCTTTGATGAGCGCGATTCAACCAGCGCACAACAACCCGTTGATGACTATAGCGCAGCCTTAAATCTGCCACTGCAAGGATTGCGCATTGGCTTGCCAAAAGAATACTTCAGCAGCGACCTTGATAGCCGTATTGGCGATGTCGTCAGCCAAAGTATTGAGCAACTCAAACAGCTTGGTGCAAGCTTTGTCGACATCAACTTACCCAGCCTGCCTCACGCCGTAGCGGCTTACTATGTCATTGCGTCTGCAGAAGCATCGACCAACTTAGCGCGCTTTGATGGTGTGCGTTTTGGTCACCGCTGCGAGAACCCCCAGAGCCTTGAAGACCTCTATTTGCGCTCACGTGATGAAGCTTTTGGTAAAGAAGTCAAACGCCGCATCATGATTGGCACTTATGCGTTATCGACGGGTTACTACGATGCCTATTATTTAAAAGCGCAGAAAATTCGCCGCTTAATCAAAAATGATTTTGTTAGCGCTTTTAAAGATGTCGATCTGATTTTAGGTCCAACCACACCAAACTTACCTTGGTTAATCGGCAGTAAAATCGATGATCCTGTCGCGGCGTATTTAGAAGATATCTATACCGTACCTGCTAATCTTGCTGGGATTCCAGGTCTCTCTATGCCTGCAGGCATGATTGATGGTCTACCGGTCGGAGTGCAGCTACTGGCCCCCTACTTCCAAGAAGCACGCCTACTGCAGGTTGCACATCAATTTCAACAACATACTGATTGGCACGCTCGCACGCCAGCCGGATTCTGAGGACGACTCACATGCAATGGGAAACCGTGATCGGGCTGGAAATCCACGCACAGCTCGCAACTAACACCAAAATCTTTTCAGGTAGCGCCACCGCATTCGGTGCCGAACCCAACACGCAAGCCAGCTTAATTGATCTGGCAATGCCTGGTACCTTGCCGGTACTCAACGCTGAAGCAGTGCGTATGGCCTGTATGTTTGGCTTGGCCGTCGATGCCCACATCGCTGAACACAATATTTTTGCGCGTAAAAACTACTTCTATCCAGACTTACCCAAGGGCTACCAAACCAGCCAAATGGACGACCCGATTGTCGGCCTTGGCCATTTAGATATTGCCCTCGAAGATGGCAGTATCAAACGTGTCGGTATTACCCGTGCGCACCTTGAAGAGGATGCGGGTAAAAGCTTGCACGAAGACTTTAGCGGCATGACCGGTATTGACCTGAACCGTGCCGGCACACCGCTATTGGAAATCGTCTCCGAGCCAGAACTGAGCAACGCCAAAGAAGCGGTGGCCTATGCCAAAGCCATCCACACCTTGGTGCGTTACTTAAACATCTGTGATGGCAATATGGCCGAGGGCTCATTCCGCTGCGACTGCAACGTGTCTGTACGCCCTAAAGGCCAAAGCGAGCTGGGCACACGCACAGAAATTAAAAACGTCAACTCATTTCGCTTTATTGAGCGCGCCATCAATCATGAGATTCAACGCCAAATTGAATTGATTGAAGATGGCGGCAAGGTCATCCAAGAAACCCGTCTATACGATCCAAATAAAGATGAAACGCGCTCGATGCGTAGCAAAGAAGAAGCCAATGACTATCGCTACTTCCCCTGCCCAGATCTGTTGCCAGTGCATATCCCAAGAGAAATGCTGGCACAGTTGCGCACTGAACTGCCGGAACTGCCAACACAAAAGCGCGAACGTTTCGAAAAAGACTTTGGCTTATCAACTTACGACGCCAGTGTTTTATCTGCCAGCCGTGAAATGGCCGACTACTTCGAGGCTGTAGAGAAAATCTGTCAGGACGCTAAGCTTGCGACCAACTGGGTGATGGGAGAGCTGTCCAGTTTACTCAACAAGGAAAATCTCGACATCACTCAATCACCCGTCAGCGCACAGCAGCTCGGTGGCATGCTGATGCGCATTAAAGACAACACCATTTCCGGCAAGATTGCAAAAATGGTATTTGAGGCAATGGCTGCCGGTGAAGGCGACGCTGATCAAATTATTGAACAACGCGGCCTTAAGCAGGTCACAGACAGCGGCGCGATCGAAGCCATGCTTGATGAAGTGCTCGCGGCCAATGCCGAACAAGTCGAACAGTACCGCGCCAGCGATGAAAATAAGCGAGGTAAAATGTTTGGCTTCTTTGTGGGCCAAGCTATGCGCGCCTCCAAAGGCAAAGCGAACCCGCAGCAGGTCAATGAGTTACTCAAGCAAAAGCTCGATCAGTAACCCGTGATACACGCCAAGCTGATAGGCAACTTCAGCTTGGCGTCGCGCTCACCAATCTCTGCTCAAGGAGTATCTTATGCGCCTGTATTGTCTTTTTGCTGCTCTGGTTTTATTGAGCGCATGCTCAACGCAACACACCAGCAAAGACGCCGGCATCAGCGGCCAAGCCTCTTGGTACGGGGCACAACACCATGGCAGAAAAACAGCGAGCGGCGAACCTTTTAACCAAAACGCTCTCACTGCTGCACACCGCACCTTGGCTTTTGGCACCAAAGTCAAAGTCACCAACACACTCAATAATAAAAGCGTCGTTGTGCGCATCAATGACCGCGGCCCTTTTACTAAAGGCCGCATCATTGATCTATCACGCGCTGCCGCAGCAAAAATCGACATGATAAAGCAAGGCGTAGCCCCTGTACGCGTGCAGGTTCAGTATTAAAAAGGCACTGAACTTTGCATCACGTTGGCGCTTATAATCTGCTACTCTACATCCAATTTAGCAGCATAGCGTTCGGAGCAATTTGATGTCCCTCCTGGTGTTTATTTATTTAATTGGCGGTTTTGTTCTTCTAGTGATAGGTGCCGAAGTTTTGGTGCGTGGCGCGGCGCGTTTAGCTGCACGCTTCGGCATTTCACCACTGATCATCGGCCTAACCGTGGTGGCTTTCGGTACCAGCGCTCCTGAGATGGCCGTCAGCACTCAGTCGGCTTTTCTCGGTCAAGGCGATATCGCCATTGGCAATGTGATTGGCAGCAATATTTTTAACGTATTGCTTATCCTTGGCTTATCGGCATTAATCACCCCGTTACTGGTGTCGCGCCAACTGGTGCGTTTAGATGTACCGATTATGATTGCTGCAGGTTTTCTGGCGTGGTTATTAGCCATGGACGGCAGCTATAGCCGCCTTGATGGTTTGATCTTATTTACCTGTATTATCATCTACACTGGCTACTTGATAATCAGCAGTCTCAAGGCCTGGCAAGCTGGTAAAGCCATAGAGGTGGATGACGAATACAGCAGCCAAATCAACCCGCACCGCTTTGCCTGGTTAATTAACAGCGCCTACATTTTAGTTGGTTTAGTTTTACTGGTGGTAGGCTCAAACTTATTGGTCAGTGGTGCGGTCAGCTTAGCGCAAGCACTCGGCTTATCTGAACTGGTGATTGGTTTAACAATTATTGCCGCCGGCACATCTCTACCTGAGTTAGCCACATCACTGCTTGCCGCATGGAAAGGCGAGCGCGATATTGCTGTAGGTAATATTGTCGGTAGCAATCTGTTCAACTTGCTGGCTGTCCTTGGTTTAGCGGGCTTAGTGTCACCGCAGAGTATTGCTGTAGCCAGTAGCGCGATTGCTTTCGACTTCCCTGTGATGATGGCAGTGATGGTCGCTTGTTTGCCAATTTTCTTTGCCGGCTACCGTATCAACCGTTGGGAAGGCGCATTATTTCTAGCCTATTACATTGCGTACACGGCTTATTTAATTATGCAAAGTAATGGCGAGGATTTTGCAACGACCTTCGCCAACGCCATGATCGGCTACGTTGCGCCGCTAACAGCCATTACCTTATTTTTGATTGCGGCACGCGCTTGGCGTATCCAGCGCGGCACTACCTTTGACTGAAAAAAATAGCGCAGCTGATGCTGTAAACCCCTTACTTGAATGCCTCATCCAATGAGTGTTATATGGCCAAACGTACGTTAAATCGCCGCCAAGGCTGGCGTGTTAATAAAATCCAAGACGAACGCCTTGCCCGTGCAGCCAAGCGTGAAGAACGCACTCTCGAGGAGCTGGAAGGTGGCGACTTAGGTCCAGAGCAGCACGGCCTTATCATTGCGCATTTTGGTGTTCAGGTTGAAGTGGAGGCTGAAGCAGCGGACATTGCCGGTCAGACCTATCGTTGCTACTTACGCGCCAACTTACCCGCACTCGTCACTGGCGACCGTGTGGTATGGCGACCTGGCAATCAAGGCTTGGGGGTGATCGTTGCACAACTGCCGCGTCACAGTGAGCTGCGCCGCCCGGATTCACGCGGGCAACTCAAGCCCGTTGCGGCTAACGTTGACTTGATCGTGATTGTTTTTGCACCACTACCAGAGCCGCATGCCAACTTAATTGACCGCTATATCATTGCTGCCGAGCATGCTGGTATTAAGCCGTTATTGCTGCTCAACAAAACGGATTTACTCGACCCAAGCGGTAGCTCTCGAGTCCATAGCTTACTGGAAACCTATCACAACCTCGGCTACCCACTGCTTGAGGTCTCAGCTTATTCCGGCGATGGTTTAGCTAAGCTGCAAGAACAGCTTAATGATCAAGTCAGCGTATTTGTCGGCCAGTCTGGCGTGGGAAAATCCTCTCTGGTCAACCGCTTACTGCCTGATACAGACACCCGGGTTGGTCCACTGTCGGAATTAACCGGCAAAGGCACGCACACCACCACCACTGCACGTCTGTTTCACTTTCCTGCTGGCGGCCAACTGATTGACTCGCCTGGTATTCGTGAGTTTGGTTTAGGCCACGTTAGTGTTGCGGATGTTGAAGCTGGCTTTATTGAGTTCCAAGAGCACCTAGGCCATTGTCGCTTTCGCAACTGCAGTCATGAACATGAACCGGGCTGCGCTCTATTAGCCGCTGTAGAAGCAGGCAAAATCGCTCCTCAGCGCTTAGCCAGCTTTAAGCATATTGTCAGCGGCATTCATAACGAACATCATTAGTCTGCCATGCGCCTTGATTCAATGACTCATTCAAGCTGCGCAAGGCTAATCGCTTACATCCTCGAACTGTAAGACGCCTTTCTCAAAGACGTTGAGTTTTTCTCGCACTGGCTTGTTGGCAATGTTTTTATCGGCGGCACTATCGCTAACACCTGTTTCAGCAGGCGCTACCTCAACCTCTGGCTCACCTTCAATGCTTTGCAATGCACGTTTAGTCAACACCAAAATATCAATGCGTCGATTACTTGGACTGTACGGATCAGCACGATCAAATAAAGCCGATGAAGCATAGCCTGCCACTCGAGCTACTTTTTCATCATCTAAGCCACCTGCGCGCAAGGCTCTGCGTGCTGCGTTTGCACGACTAGCCGATAATTCCCAGTTGCCAAAGCCACTATCTCCAGCATAAGGCTTAGCATCCGTATGCCCCCCGATACTGATCTTGTTGGGAACTGCACGAATGGTATCCGCCATGAGATAGAGAATATCTTCAAAGTAAGGCTGTAATCGAGCGCTGCCTAAATCAAACATTGGCCGATTCGCTGCATCGGTGATTTGAATGCGCAAACCATCGCGCGATATATCCATTAAAACTTGTTCTTTATAGGGACGCAATTCAAGATTTTCATTAATTCTACGCTGTAGCTCAATTAATAAAATATCTAAACGCTCACGCTCTAACTGCTCGTATATCTGCTCTGCCTGTGATTCGTTAAGTGGTTGCTGCCCCGGAGTTATTTGCTCATTGAGTTCTGGATTTAAGGTTTTATCAGGCGCGGGAGTTGGCGTACCCCCCAAATCAATGACATATGGACTGGCACTTTCCGAAAACCCAATAGGGTCTTGAAAATATCCAGAAATAGCTTTTTTCTGTTCTGGAGTTGCCGATGACATCAACCACATCACCAAAAAAAACGCCATCATCGCCACGGCGAAGTCAGCAAACGCAATTTTCCACGCACCGCCGTGATGGCCCGCTGCAACTTTCTTAACGCGCTTAACAATAATCGGTTGATTGTTATCCATAAATGTTAGCCGCCTCGCAGCGCCTGCTCCAACTCAACAAATGTTGGTCGATGCGCACCATATAAAACCTTGCGACCAAACTCCACAGCCAAACTGGGCGGCATACCTGATGCTGAAGCCACTAAGGTCGCCTTAATCGCTTCATACAAATTAAGCTCTTCTTTTGCATCATGCGCCAAACTTGTTGCCAGCGGGCCAAAAAAACCATACGCCGCTAAAATCCCTAAAAAAGTCCCTACCAGCGCCGCACCAACATGCTGGCCTAAAGCAGCTTGCTCAGCCTCACCAAGCATGGCCATAGTGACTACAATCCCTAATACCGCAGCAACAATACCAAAGCCTGGTAAACCATCAGCAATACTGGTCACGGCATGCCCTGGGTGATCAAGGTCTTCTTTTAAGCTGGTCAATTCCATATCAAAGAGCCCCTCAAATTCATGCGGGGCCATATTACCGGTCGACATAATGCGCAAATAATCACAGACAAACTCTGTCATGCGCTGATCTTTGAGCAATGCGGGATATTTACTAAAAATAGGGCTGGCAGCTGGGTCTTCAATGTCTGCTTCAATCGACATCATCCCTTCACGTCGACTCTTATTGAGCACCTCATACAGCATCTTCAGTACATCTAGATAGAGCGTTTTAGTAAAACGATGACTAAACATGCTCAATGATTTTTTAAACACCTGCATAAAAGTGCTACTTGGGTTAGCTTGCAAGAACGCCCCCAATGCAGCACCACCAATTATCAACACCTCAAAAGGTTGAATAATGGCGGCAATTTTCCCATGCGATAAGACGTATCCTGACAAGACACTCGCGAAAACAACAATTATTCCAATTATTTTTACCATAGAAAGGCCGTACTCACTCTATAACTACGTAAAGAATAACAGCCTTTGCAAATATTGGTTACTATGCTGTTATTAACACCCTGCCAAGGGTCAGTCTACAGGCTGAATATTATGTCAAATATTGTAACTCAAAATATCACTTTAAATCAGTGGATAACGCGCCTCGACAATACGCGCCTGCCGGTCTACAAAGCCCATCGTTTGCAAGCGCTGCAAGCCTTGCAAAACCCTAGCAAATCTTTACGCGATATTGCTGAAGTCATTAGTCATGCACCAACCATCGCTTTCATTATCATCCGCGAAGCAAACCGTGGCCAACGCACCCTCGGCGAACCTGTACAAAACCTTGAAAGTGCGCTGTCACGCTTAGGTTTAGAACGCTGCAGCAATTTGCTTAAAAGCCTGCAAGATGATCAAGAAGCCAACATCCCTTTACCTCTACGCCAAGTGTGGCTGCTCGGCCAGCATTTAAATATTCAAGCAATAGGATTATTTGCAACACGAATGGCGCGGTTGTGGCAAGAAATCCACTGGGGCAGTCTACTGTTTTTATCACCGACTTGGCCTTTGCTCACGCGGCACCCTGAATTATTTATCGAATGGGAGCGACGCGTACTCAGTGATAATGAGCCGGCGGCAGCCGTGGAGCGCGAGCTCATCGGCATGCCTTTAACAGCACTGTGTTTAGGTCTAGCAGAGCACTGGAAATTGCCCGATTGGATTATTGAAGGTTACCGCTTACTTAACGACAACCCTCAGCAATTGGTGCGTGCATTGCATATCGCCCGCCAAACCGAGCAACCTTTACAGCAACAGTACAAGCTTGATCAGTTTCCGATGCTCAATAACTGGCTTAACCGGCCGGCCAACACACTGGTCTTTACCTGTGGCCTAGTCATGGCGGCGCATAACTCATGGGGGAGTGAACAATGTTTACGCTGGCAACGCCTACTGAGCCTCTACTTAAAAAAAGAGCTTGCTAGCGTGCAGCAAGCCACACACCAGCTTGCCGTAGAACATGCACGTCTACAGCGCCATCATGACCTTTGGCAACCTGCTCAAGCCTTACTCTGGCCATGGGACACACAACGCTTGCGCCAGCCAGCTGCCAAACTGAGCGCCACAGCCCCTAGCAGTCAAGATTTAGCACAATGGCGCAGCCACTGCGCCGAGCTACTGCGCTCACCGTCACCTTTTAGCAATACGGTACAAATCACACAGCGACTGAGCCAAGCGCTGCAAGCCTGCGGCATGCGCAGAGTTTGTATTATGCTGCTCGACCCAACGGCGCAACATGTGCAAGTCAGCCACCTGCATGGTATTAGAGCAGAGAAAATACCTCGTAGTTTTGCACTCAAGAGCAATGCCCTGCTTGCACACCTATTGAAGCAGCCCACACATTTACTTATCACACAGCGCAATGCGCCAAGCTTAACCCCTCACATACCTGAAGAGCTGCGGGCTTTATTTCCTCACACTAACTGGGCCATCGCGTCAGTATCAAATGGTCGTCGCATTGTGATGCTCATCGCCGCCGACCAGGCTGGCGCTGATTTACACCCGCTGACTGTGCAAGGCTTTAAAAAGACTCTGGAATGCATTGAGCGCACCCTTGTATTGTTTAGCACTCGCAAGGTCTAGCTGTTTTACCGCTAAAGTAAGCATATCGATATTGAGTTACCGTGCATTCATCCACGTTACTGATTAGTATGTGCCCTTTGCAATTGTATGTATTGAATAATCAACAACAAAAGGTTCGTCACATGGATATTAAGCAGCGAGTATTTATTTTTTTCCAATATGTTTTACCCCACCACACACTGTCACGCTTGATCGGCCGCTTAGCTGAATGTCGAGCGCCTTGGTTTAAAAACCGCCTTATCACCTGGTTCATCAACACCTACCAAGTCAATATGAGCGAAGCACAGCTGGAAGACCCTAGTGCCTACCAACACTTTAATGATTTTTTTACGCGCGCACTTAAGTCTGATGCGCGCCCCTTAGATGCTACTGCCGACGCGGTCTTAAGCCCTGCTGATGGCGCAATCAGTCAAATCGGCTCAATTGAGCATGGCCGAATTTTTCAAGCCAAAGGTCATAGCTTCAGCTTATTGGAATTATTAGGTGGCAATGCTCAACACGCCGCTCCTTTCATGGGTGGCAGTTTTGCCACTGTGTATCTTTCGCCAAAAGACTACCATCGCGTCCACATGCCTCTGACCGGAACTCTGCGTGAAATGATCTACATCCCTGGTCGCTTGTTTTCGGTGAATCAAACCACTGCCGAAGCCGTTCCTGAACTGTTCGCGCGCAATGAACGAGTGGTCTGTATTTTTGACACTGAACGCGGCCCGATGGCGGTGGTATTAGTGGGTGCAATGATTGTCGCCAGCATTGAAACCGTATGGGAAGGTGTGATTACACCGCCACTGCGTCAATTACGCCGTTTTGATTATTCACAAGCCAGCAGACAACCGATCACTTTAGAGAAAGGTACTGAACTCGGACGCTTCAAACTGGGTTCTACTGCTATTGTTCTGTTTGCTAAAAACCATGTTACTTGGGACAGCCAACTGACAGAAACCAGTCCGGTTAAGATGGGTCAACGCTTGGCCTTGGAAAATCAGCTTTAACTGTATTTGCCGATAACAATACACAGGTAGCATACTGCCATCTACTGGCACTGCTACAATCAGATACCTTGAAACCGATTTAAATTGGAATGACTCATGGATACACAGTATAGAAAATCGCCGCTACGTACCCCCGTACCAGAGTTGACTGTACTGTCTTTTTGCAAGCCAACATCGCGCGAATTCAAAGTATGGATCCAAAACCTACCCAAAGCGAATATCGGTGAAACAGCGCGCCAGCTCTACGAAGCACTGATCGAACTCAATAATTTTAAAACAACGGCAGAAAACCGTATCCAATTGCTTGAGTTTATGCGACCAGAAGTCTTCTTTGTTACTTCTCAGCTCGAAAAGCACTTTTTAAATAACTCAATCATGCTAAATGAGCGCGCTAAAAAAGTCGCAAACTTATGCCAAGCGCTGCAGAATCACTTAACCGTCGGCTATAAACTGGTCATTGCTGACATCTTCCAACAACGCAGCTCCATACTGGCTTTGGCTTTGCAACGCACAATGCACAGCTTATTTGCCTCGTTGGTTCGTTCATCTCAGCTGTTCTACCCAACCCCGGCTAACTTATGGTTTGAAGTGCACCAAGTGTACTTGCTCGCGCGTAAACATAATCTGCACACCATTGCGATTCGTGACACCCTACTCAAGGACATCACAGAGCAAAGTGTTGAAGCCGCATACAGCTGCATATTATTGCTCAGCTGCTCGCGCATCAACCAAATGCGACAAAGTGATATTGCAATTTTAGCCAATATATTACCCAGCTGGTGCCACTTAGCAGCGATACAAAACGCTGACTTACCCAGCAGCTTATTTATAGTCAATTTGCACAGTGATGCGCCTCCTCGCTACAAAGCGCTGATTGCAGAAACGAGCGGCCAAGCCTTATTAGGCTTTGATACACAAAATCTCGCAGCCGCCCTGATTGAGTATCAACAGGCCGATGAAAACAAGAAACATAAACAGAGCATTAACGTGCCCGCTAACATGCCCAGCACCCTATTAGCACAACTGTGCAGTGCCTGGGGTAATATTGCTAAGCGCGACTTTCAACGCATCGACAGCAAAGGTGCGCTGGATATTTGTTTGGGTATGAGCGCTGTACATTACTACCTGGCCAATCAACAACCCTTTGAGAAAACTATAAAGTCGCAGCAGGCGACAGTGGTTGAATACCAAACAGATAATAGTGCGCCTGATATTTGGGCCAACGCCATTGATGCTGACACAACATTCGAGAGTGATCCGTTACAAACGGATCTTATTGAATACGAGCCCGAGGCAACCGCAGAACGTGACAGCCAACATCAAAATATACACTTGAGCACTGACGCTGCACCTGTTCTCTATCCTATATATACAGTTTCGATTATTAACCATAGCCCTGGCGGCTACTGTTTAGCACTCACCAATGAAGTGCCTGCACAACTGCAAGCAGGCGAAATTATTGCTTTGCGCGAAACCAAAGAAAATTCTTGGGTTACCGCTGTCATTCGCTGGGTTCGTCAAGCCGCGTCGCACACGACACAAATTGGTATTGAGTTGATTGCTCCGAACGCGCAGCCCTGTGGTTTACAGCTTCTACGCTCAAGCGGCCAACCAAGCAGTTTCTTGCGTGCTCTTCTGGTTCCGGCAATACCCGCTCTATCGCGTCCAGCCAGCGTGATTGCACCGCGGGTTCCGTTTCAAGAAGGTCATAAAGTTGCCATCAATCAATATGGCAAAGAACTAAAAGCTGTTTTAACTAAGCGTTCCATACACACGGGCAGTATCAGTCAATTTGAATATCGTTTGACAACACCAACTCAGGCTGTGGACGAGCGCACAACATCAACAGGCAGTGATCTATCGCGTAGCGAAGACTTTGACTCACTCTGGAAGTCGTTGTAGATTCTGTCGCATTCATTTTTGCTTTAAATATGTGCCCAATTGCACTCTGATGGTATTTATGGTTACTGATAGAAAAACGATTCGCTTGCTTATTCTTGAAGACTCGCAAAATGAGGCTGAACGTATTGTCAGCCTCTTTCGTAATGCCGGTCATGCCACACGAGTGCACCGCATCACATCTTTAGACGACCTTAATGATGCCTTAAAAAGCACGTGGGACTTATGCATCGCGGCGCACGATAGTAAAAATCTAGCCCCGCGGTCTGCCTTACAGACGATTCAGCGAACCGCGCGAGATATTTCGTTTATTCAGCTCATTGAAGATAATTCAGCCGAGTTACGCATTGAAATGCTTGAGCTCGGCGCACAAGACGCGGTTCCACGCAATGAAGACGAACTACTCGTACTCGTAGCTAAACGCGAACTTGCCAATTTAGAGGAGCGCCGGGAGCGCCGTTCAGCAGAAGTGGCTTTGCGAGAAGCAGAAAAACGCTGCCAGCTACTCTTAGACAGTTCTGTTGATGCCATCGCCTACGTGCATGATGGCATGCATGTGTATGCCAACCGCACTTACTTACAACTCTTTGGTTATGACGACCACGATGAGTTGGAAGGCATGCCGATGATCGACTTAATCGCTGCCCAAGATCAAGCCAGCTTTAAAGATTTTTTAAGACATTACCGCAGTGAAGAAGGTCATGCTGAACTGACCTGCACTGGCGTGACCGCAAGCAATGACAACTTCAAAGCCAGCATCAGTTTTTCCCCCGCACATTACGACGGTGAACCTTGTGTGCAGGCGGTTATTCGTGTCGCGCATGATAATGCTGAGTTAGAGGAAAAGTTACGGGAAATCAGCAGTCAAGACATTGTCACAGGTTTATACAATCGTCAGCACTTTCTAGAGTTACTCGATAACGCTGCAGAGCGCGCCGTTAAGGCAGGTCAACCTTCTAGTGTTGCCTATATTAAAGTTGATCATTACTCTACTTTACAATCCGATTTAGGTATCGCTGGAATTGATTTACTGCTGGCAGATCTCGCCAATATATTACGCCAGCAGCTCAGCCAAGACTCGCAAATTGCTCGCTTTGCCGATGACGTGTTTACTGTACTGACGCCAAACATTACCCCCGAGCAAAGCCAAGATGAACTGCTGGCATTAATGAAAAAAGTAGAAACACAGTTATTTGATATTAACGGGCGTACCGCACAAACAAGCCTGACCATTGGTGTTGCCGGCTTGAATGAAAAAACCTCAAAAGCTACTGATGTATTAAAACGTGCACATGACTGCGCAGATGAAGCAACGGCAATTAACACCTTAAAAATCTATAATCCTGCCGATGAAATTGCCGCGGCTGCAAGCCGTGGTGACGTGATTGCAATGCTGCAGCAAGCACTGGAAAATAACAGTTTTAAACTACTGTTCCAGCCTATTATTAGCTTACGCGGTGATAAAGATGAACTCTACGAGGTGCTCTTACGCTTAACCAACCCTCAAGGCGAAGAGATCCCACCGAGCGAATTTATCAATACGGCAATAGCGTCCGGTTTTGCCGAGAAAATTGATCGTTGGGTATTGCTCAACTCCATCAAACTATTGACCGAACACCGCAACAAAGGTCATCAAACACGTCTTTTTATTCACTTATCAAGCGCCAGCATTCAAGACCAAAGCTTGCTGCCTTGGTTAAGTGTGGCTCTCAAAGCATCACGCCTGCCAGCTGACTCTATTATTGTGCAAATACGCGAAACAGATGCTGTAGCCTATTTAAGCCAAGCCAAACAACTGGTTAAAGGCTTACATGACCTGCATTGCCAAGTCGCTCTAGGGCAGTTTGGTTGCACACTCAACCCATTCAACACGCTCAAGCATCTTGACATTGATTTTGTGAAGATCGATGGCTCTTTCACTAAAGAGCTATCAGTGCCAGAAAATCAGGAAGCTTTAAAAGAAACTTTAGCGACGCTGCATGCTCAAGCCAAACAAAGTATTGTGCCTTTTGTTGAAAGCGCAAGCGTGCTCTCGGTGCTTTGGCAAGCTGGCGTCAACTATATCCAAGGCCATTACTTACAAGGCCCAAGCCAAGCTATGAACTACGACTTCTCTTCTGGGGAAGAGTAATGCACCTGTGTCTAAATCCGCTCTATGCGCAGTTAGACACAACGTACGCCTTGTGAAGCGATTGCTTTAAAGCAACCGCCATTGAGTGCCCTTGCGCAACATATTCATCACAACAAACGGCTTGTGACTTTATCCTGCGCCTCAGAGCAGGTATCATGTGCACACCCCAATTTACACCCCTCTTATTTAAGCTGCGCGCAGGCTGGAAAGTCCATGTCGACGGTTCGTATTGGCTCCTACACATTAGCTAACAACCTGATCCTTGCCCCTATGGCAGGCGTTACGGATCGACCACAACGACAATTATGTGCGCGTTTTGGCGCAGGTCTGACCGTATCTGAAATGCTTACCAGTGATACACGTCTGTGGTCGAGCCGTAAATCCAGCCTACGCTTATTGACAGACACTGATCCAGAGCCGCGCTCGGTACAAATTGCTGGCGCTGATGCACAGATGCTCGCCGAGGCCGCACGCCAATGCGTCGAGTTGGGCGCACAGATTATTGATATCAATATGGGCTGCCCAGCAAAGAAAGTCTGTAATAAAGCGGCCGGTTCTGCACTGCTAAAAGACGAGGCATTGGTGGCTGAAATCTTACACGCTGTGCGTACTGCAGTTACTGTGCCGGTCACCTTAAAAATACGCACTGGCTGGGATCATGAACACAAAAATGGTGTGACGATTGCCCGCATTGCTGAAGATTCTGGCATAGATGCGCTTGCGGTACATGGCCGCACGCGTGCAGATCGCTACAACGGCGACGCCGAATACGATACTATTGCACTCATTAAGCAATCTGTATCAATCCCAGTGTTTGCCAATGGTGATATTGATAGTCCATTAAAAGCACAGCAGGTACTCAAGCATACAGCTGCCGATGGCTTATTGATTGGTCGTGCCGCGCAAGGACGCCCTTGGATTTTCAATGAAATCAATCATTTCTTGAAAACTGGCGAGCACTTACCCGCAATTGGGTTAGCGATGCTCGAGCAGGTGCTGCTAGAGCATATTGAGCTCTTACACGAATTTTACGGACAACCAATGGGTGTACGTATTGCTAGAAAACATACGCACTGGTATTTAGCAAAACTGCCTAAGGCACAACAATTTCGTACAACGTTTAATCAGCTTGACTGTGAAAATGGACAAAAAGATCAGATTCAAATCTTCTTTAATCATCTTCGCGCACTCGGCTTAAAAGACGCTGCATAAACCTAAAGATAAAGACGTTCAGCCATGAGATATTGACCGTGACAAAAAATACTATGCCGCTTGCAACTCTACACAGCACAGAGCACTTAACATTACGCGCTTGCGTAGAAAAAACTCTGCATGATTACTTTGCCCACTTAGATGGCGCACAGGTTAATGATGTCTACAATTTAGTGCTAAGCGAAGTTGAAGCGCCTTTATTTGCCTCGGTGATGCAACATGTCCAAGGTAACCAAACTCGCGCCGCTGAAATGCTCGGTTTAAACCGCGGCACACTGCGTAAAAAACTCAAACAGTACAACCTTCTTTAAAATATAACGCTGCCAACCTCAACATCGAGGTCTTTTGCAGCTTGCCGTTTACAGCTAGGAAATCGAATGACTGACCACACAGCAAAAACGCCTATTCGCCGCGCTTTAATCAGTGTTTCTGATAAAACAGGTATTGTTGAATTTGCCCAAGCGCTTGACGCCTTAGGCGTAGAGATTTTATCGACAGGTGGTACTTTTAAATTACTGCAAGAGAATGCCATCCCGGCCATCGAAGTCGCTGACTATACCGGTTTTGCAGAAATGATGGACGGCCGAGTAAAAACTCTACACCCGAAAATCCACGGTGGCATTCTTGGTCGTCGCGACATTGATGCAGCAATCATGGCAGAACACGGCATCAAGCCCATTGATTTAGTCGCGGTTAACCTCTATCCCTTTGCGGCAACAGTCGCCAAGCCTGGCTGTACATTAGCGGATGCCATTGAAAACATTGATATCGGCGGACCGACCATGGTGCGCAGCGCGGCAAAGAACCATAAAGATGTCGCCATTGTGGTTAATGCTGGCGACTACGCTGAAATTCTTGAAAGTCTAAAAGACGGCGGCTTAAGCTACGCGCAGCGCTTTAGTTTAGCCCTGAAGGCTTTTGAACACACCGCCGCCTACGACGGCATGATCGCTAACTATTTAGGCACGATTGATCAATCTGCAGAAACCCTTAGCACACAGCAACGCATCACCTTCCCGAAGACCTTCAATACCCAGTTTATAAAAGTCCAAGACATGCGTTACGGTGAAAACCCGCACCAAAGTGCCGCGTTTTACCGCGAAGCACAACCACAAGAAGCCAGCGTTGCCAGTGCCGTACAGTTGCAAGGTAAAGAACTATCGTTTAATAACGTGGCCGATACCGATGCGGCACTTGAGTGCGTAAAAAGTTTTGTCAAACCCGCCTGCGTGATTGTGAAACACGCCAACCCTTGCGGTGTAGCGGTCGCCACTGACGAAGAAGGTGGTATCCGTAAAGCCTATGACTTAGCTTACGCCACCGACAGCGAATCAGCCTTTGGCGGAATTATTGCGTTTAACCGCGAACTGGACGCTGCGACTGCGCAAGCCATTGTTGACCGCCAGTTTGTTGAAGTGATTATAGCCCCACGCATCAGCCAAGCTGCACGCGATGTGGTGGCCAGTAAAGCAAATGTGCGCTTACTCGAATGTGGCCAATGGCCCGCTGAGCGCTGTGCTGACTGGGACTTCAAACGCGTCAATGGCGGTTTATTAGTGCAAAGCCGTGACATTCAAATGATCACTGCTGCAGACCTCAAAGTAGTGACCAAGCGCGCACCCAGCGAGCAAGAAATCCACGATTTAATCTTTGCTTGGAAAGTGGCTAAGTTTGTCAAATCAAACGCAATCATCTATGCGAAAAATCGGCAGACCATCGGTGTCGGTGCTGGCCAAATGAGCCGTGTTAATTCAGCACGCATTGCGGCAATTAAAGCAGAACAAGCGGGCTTGCAAGTGGCTGGTGCGGTGATGGCCTCTGATGCCTTCTTCCCTTTCCGCGATGGTTTAGATAACGCGGCGAAAGCGGGTATTCGTGCAGTCATTCAGCCAGGCGGCTCCATGCGTGACGCTGAAGTGATTGCTGCAGCTGATGAAGCTGACATTGCTATGGTATTTACCGGCATGCGTCACTTCCGCCATTAATTGCTCTTTAAAGGACCGTTTTCTATGAATATTTTAATTATCGGTAATGGCGGACGCGAACACGCATTGGCTTGGAAGGTGGCGCAAGATCCACGCGTCGAGAAAATCTTTATTGCGCCAGGCAATGCCGGTACAGCCGCGGAAAGCAAGTGTGAAAACGTCGCCATTGATGTCTTAGCCATTGATCAACTGGCTGACTTTGCCGAGCACAACAATGTTGCGCTCACTATTGTTGGCCCGGAAGCACCTTTAGTCGCTGGTGTGGTTGATACGTTTCGTCTGCGCAACCTCGACATCTATGGCCCAACCGCCGCTGCCGCACAATTGGAAGGCTCAAAAGCGTTCACTAAAGATTTCTTAGCGCGCCACAACATCCCAACCGGTCGCTATGCCAATTTCACCGAAGTAGAGCCTGCCTTGGCTTACTTGCGTGAGCAAGGTGCACCGATTGTGATTAAAGCCGATGGTTTAGCGGCAGGAAAAGGCGTGATTGTCGCCATGACTTTAGCCGAAGCTGAAGCCGCGGTGATTGATATGCTGGCCGGCAATGCTTTTGGTGATGCGGGCTCGCGTGTGGTCATCGAAGAGTTCTTAGAAGGTGAAGAAGCCAGTTTTATCGTCATGGTCGATGGTGAAAACGTTTTACCGATGGCCACCAGCCAAGATCATAAACGTGTCGGCGATGGCGACACTGGGCCCAATACCGGAGGCATGGGCGCTTACTCACCAGCCCCAGTGGTCACCGATGCAGTGCATCAACGGGTGCTCGATGAAATCATCTACCCAACCGTGCGCGGTATGGCCGCTGAAGGCAATGTGTACACCGGCTTTTTATATGCTGGACTGATGATTGATAAAGACGGCGCACCAAAAATTATTGAGTACAACTGCCGTTTTGGTGATCCTGAAACTCAGCCGATTTTATTGCGTTTAGAGTCCAGTTTAGTGCTACTGATTGAAGCCGCGCTAGCCAAAGCATTAGATAAAGTCGAAGCGCAGTGGGATCCACGCCCAAGCTTAGGCGTCGTGATTGCCTCCGGCGGTTACCCAGCCGATTACAGTGCGGGGCATGAAATTAAAGGTTTAGATGCCGCCGCGCAGTTAGAAGGAAAAGTATTCCACGCCGGCAGCAGTCTCAAAGAGGGTAAAATCATCAACACCGGCGGCCGTGTACTCTGTGCTACAGCACTGGGTAACAGCGTTGCCGAAGCTCAAACTAATGCCTATAAACTGGCTGAAAAAATCAGCTGGGAAGGCAGTTTTTACCGTAAAGACATTGGCTATCGCGCCATTGCTCGCGAGCAGCAATAACAGTTAGCCGCTCTAAGGCTCTCCATGATCAAAAGTCTACGGGGAGCCTTAATGCACACATGAGGCGCTACGTACTGACGTGAATCCTATTCGCCTAACCGCGGCCTTATTCGCCAGCTTAATGGTTGGCTGGTTATTTATGCTGATCAGCGTACCGCGCTATTACGGGCTTTTGTTCAACATTGAAAACGTCTCTGAATTTGGTTTTTTAACCCAACAATACTTCAGCGAACTGTCAGTTAGCACGCAACATCCTCTGCTGGTTGGTCTGTTATTGGGCTGCACGCTTGCCACCATTTTTTACAACCTAATTCGCTATCTTTACGCACGTTTTACTTGCAACTTACTCTTAGCTATTGCTCTAAGTATGCTGCTGCTATTCTTATTTTTTTTAGCCAACATCTCAGCTGCGCCCACTTCTTTTTACGTCAACTTCACTAGCGATTTTATCTATGCACCGATTGTCTTATGCATGCTATTTACACATAGCCTGTGTTTACAGTGCATTCCCAAGCACAGCAAATGGAAACGCCTCAAGCAACAAATAATGTGGCACATGACATTACTTGGCATAGTCGGTGTGGCGTTACTGCTGTTAAAAGCCAGCGCGGCTCACTTACTCACTTATTGCTTGCTCATCAGCTCGGCGGTCTATGTGCTAGGCTCACTCTTTTTGCTCTGGCAGAATCAGTTTAATCCTGCTCGCACCTTGCTGATTGGCTTTCTAATTTTATTTGTTGCGCTAATCGCTGTCTGGCCTTCGTTTACCAATGAGTCATTTATTTCGCCAACCATAGCCATTATCACAGCGCTTATTGCGGTACCCTTAGCCAGTTTTATTATTAGCGCAGGGCTAAGCGAAAGCCATTATGCACAGTGGGTTAAACGCGCCAATCAATCCAAGCAGTACGTCAGTGAACAAGCAGAGCAACGGGCAAAATCAGAGCTGCTAGCAAAAATCAGTCACGAGATACGTACGCCATTAAGCGGTGTCTTAGGCATGGCAACCCTACTGCTAGACACGCCACTGTCGAGCAAACAGCGCGATTATGCACAAACATTGCATAGCTCTGGCAATGAGTTGCTGTCACTCATTAACGAGATATTGGATATCTCCCGCCTTGAATCAAATGAAATCGTGCTGGGCTATTCTGAGTTTAATTTAGCCAGTCTATTGCGCGAATGCACGCAAGCCTTTGAACATACCGCTCAAGAACAGCAGGTTGAGTTTGCGGTGTTTTTACAGCCGCAAGCACCGGAGACGCTAATGGGTGACCCCGTGCGCTTGCGACAAATTCTACTGAGTATCCTCAAAAATGCTTTCCAACGCACGCAACAAGGCGAAGTGATCCTGAGTGTGACGGTGGAAAATAGTGCCAACAATTCTCAACTGGTATTTTGCGTGCAAGATAACGGCACCCCTTTAAGTGATGAAGAGCGCCACACCCTCAGCACGGCGCAACTGCAGAGCAAAGACTTACTCAGCGCTTCTTTTATTGGTGGCCACTTGGGCATTATTACTGCCAACCAACTCTTAAGCCTAATGAACGGCAGCTTGAACATTCAGTCTATCGACGACGGCAATCAATTCACCTTTAACATTCCATTAAGCCCGGCCGACCTAGCATCAACATCGAGCAAAGATGATGCCGTGCTACACAACAAAAAAATTCTTATTATTGATAGCAACACACTCTATCAAAAAGTTCTGGCGCAACAATGCCGCGAGTGGGGCTTACAGGTCGCTACACGCTCATCCAGCACTGATGCCATGGCTTATTTGCGCAATCAAGCCCACCAAGGACAACGCTTTGCTGCCATTTTAATCAGTGAAGACAGCAATAAAGCCAAAGCCCTTGAATTCGCCGTGCGCCTCAAAGAGGATCCTCTTTTAACTCAAGACACCACCCTCATTATGCTCACCAGCAGCAGTGATACCGACCCTGTTACCACACGCAATGCAGGCATTGCCTATGTACTGATGAAGCCCCTCAGTGGCTCAACTTTGAAAACGACTTTACGACGCGCTTTCGCTCACCAGCCGCTCAGTAGTCAAGCGCAGCAGCAACTGAGCAGCAAACATATTTTGGTTGTGGAAGATAATTTGATTTCCGTAAAAGTCATCAGTGGTTTATTGCGCACTTTAGGTGCAACAGTTGACGTAGCAGCTAATGGCGAAATCGCTTTAGTGATGATGCAGAAAAACACTTTTGATTTAGTGCTGATGGACTGTGAAATGCCGGTTATGGATGGCTTTACTGCCACTCAACAACGCCGTGAATACGAAGCACGTCATGGACTCAAGCGCTTGCCTATTTTCGCCCTATCGGCCCACGTGCTGCCGGAGCACAAGCAGCGTGTGCGCCAAGCTGGAATGGATGGCCATTTAGCGAAGCCCATAGAGCTAATTAAACTGCAAGAGCTGCTCAAAGACCTCAGCTTTTAGCATTCGATAATCTAGCCTTATGGCTGATCTGTAGCGCGGCGGTGCTGTAAATAAGCCACTGTTAAACCACTACAACTGATCACTAAAACACCTAGCAACGACAACATATCGGGCACATGCTCAAATACCAGATAGCCAATCAAGCCCGCAAAAATAATTTGCATGTAAGTAAAAGGCGCCAAAGTTGCCGCGCTAGAGTATTTTAACGCCACAGTTAATAACATGTGCGCCGTCATCGCCAGCAATCCAAGCACTAGGATAAAGCCCCAGTCAGTTTTAGGTAACGCTAAAGTATATTGGCCGGGCAATAGCATGGTTAGAGCCAATGTGCCAAATAGTCCTGATAAGAAATTACTCGTCACCGCATGATCCGTGCTGGCTAAGCGGCGAGTAATCAATTGATAAACTGCAAAACAAAATGAGGCGCTCATCGGCAGTGCAATGGCCGGATTAAACAATGCGCCCCCTGGCCGAACAATCAGTAGCACGCCTAAGAAGCCAACACCTACCGCCAGCCACTGCCCTTTGCTAATTTTTTCCTGCAGGAAGACCGCCGACAATAGCGTCACAATTAAAGGCGCTAAAAACATCACCGCAGTGGCTTCACCGAGGGGGATATAACGTAAACCACCGATAAATAGCACGCTGATGCTCAACAAAGCGAGTGCACGCAACAGCTGTAAGAGTGGACGTCGAGTGCGCACGATAGCCCAACGCATTTTTGGAAAAAACAGTACGAACATCGCCACACTTTGCACGGCATAACGTGCCCAAATCACCATCACCAAAGGGTATGCATGGGTTAAATGCTTAGACACGCCATCGTGGCTAGCCAATAAGCCACTGGCACAAAGAATCAATAAAATACCGTATAAAGGTTTTTGCTTGGCTGTCATTGCGATTCACTTAAATATTAGTTAGCTTACTAACTATAAAGCAAAACAGCGGGAAAATCTTGTTTTTCACTCATCCTAAAGCCAACACACACGGCAACAGCTAACATTCTATTGACCAGTGTCAACGCTTCAGCGCGCGAGTTATCGCTATATAGAAGCCATTATAAAAACAACAGAAAGAGAGAGTGACCATGCTTTTTATGCCGTGGAGTGAACAATTAGAAGTTGGAATTGCTGAAATTGATAAGCAACATCGCTGGCTGGTCGATACCACCAACAGCTTGCATGCATTGCTCAGCACAGGAGAAGCTCAAGCGGCAGAACTAGGCGCTATTTTAGAGCAACTGATGGACTACACTATGAACCACTTTATCGTCGAAGAAGAGATCTTTGATCGCTTGGGCTACCCAGAAAGCGACGCACATAAGGCCCAGCACAATATCTTTTGCGAGAAAGTTATGGGTTTACTCACTCGCCACGACATGGGTGAAACTGTTGGTATCGAGGCGTTAAATCTATTAAAAAACTGGCTCAGCAACCATATTGTCAAAGTTGATAAGCAATATGTGGAGCACTTCCGCACAGAAGGCATCGCCATTTAACTGTTAATAATAAATGCACTTAACACTTACCCAGCGCTGCCCTCATGCAGGGCGCGTTGTTCTGCTATGGACGGAGGTTTACGCCCGGCTAAATAATGCCGACTGAAGCGCGCAAACCACTGCTCTAAGGCATGCGCGGCGGACCCATCAGCCGCTAAATGCAAGCAAAGTGCAGGCACTTCAGCGGTGCATAATTGCT
>RRZU010862552.1_pt1 | contig 26724 bp, 18 predicted proteins | sample 2165561 | NCBI WGS metagenome assembly RRZU01 (sample SAMN10456909, study PRJNA506462) | wastewater metagenome | isolation source: wastewater sludge | place: USA: Moscow, Idaho | reverse complement strand
TACATTTAGACAAAGACATTCAAGTGAGTTTGGAATAATAATAAAATCTAAAAATGTCCCATCCAAACCAGCAGTTAGAGTTGAAAAAATTAAAGTTCTAGGCAAAGCTGGAACCTATAAATTTGAAGATGCTAACGAAGATATGGTATTTGAATTTGAATGCATAATTTCAGGCAAAAATATATTAGAGCTAGAACAAAAGATGGGCCAAATTTCAGCTTGGATATCAGAAAAAGGGCCTTTAGTTATAGACTATATGCCTGATAAAAGCTTTGAGGTAAAAATGTATGAAGCCTTAGTTCCTAGAAGATATTCAAGATATTTTGCATTTGATTTAGTTTTTGAAGGTGAAGCCATATGATAACAATCTATGATGACTCTAAAATTGAAGTGTTTGACAAGATAATTGATGTCTTAATTAAAAAAGAAATAAACGGACAATATACCCTGGATGCTGAGCTTTTAGTTTTAAAAGAACAGATGAGCATAATTAAAAGAGGAAATAAGCTACTTGTAGATAATGAAATATTTGTTATTGAAGAATACACAATAAATCATAATTTTGGAGAAAAAATAGAGTATTCAATTTTTGCAGAGCATATTAGTTACCTATTATTAAATCAGCCTTTAGGAATATTTAGTGAAGATGAAAAAACCTATACCCTTCCCGCTAGGGAGCTAATTGAGTTAGTACTTCTTGGTAGTGAATTTACTCTTAGAAATTCCTTAGACAAAACTACTAGTGTTAATTTAAAAAAAGATATGAACAAAAAAGAAGCCCTACTAAAAATTGCTAACGCATATGAATCAGAGTTAAACTTCGAAGGTTTAAATATAGATTTTCTAGAAACTATAGGGCAAAATAACGGCTATGAGTTTAATTATTCCTTCAACTTAAAAGAAGTTACAGTTAATCATCATAAGGAAGGTATTGAGTACAGTATTGATTTTGCGGAACTTGCTTCACTTCCAAAATATGCCTACCTTGGCTTTGTAAATTTAGGAGATACCGTAATTGTTAAAGATGAAGTTTTAAAACTAGATATTACTACAAGAATTATGTCTATTACTTACAATCCAATTAGAAGAATAAATTCAAATGTTGTACTTGGTAATAGACTTAACTTTATTAAAGAAGAAATTGAAAGTAAGAAGGAAATTTTAGAAAAACTAGAAGAGCTAGAAAAAAAGCAAGCAGAGGTGGATCCTACCATAATTGAAAATATAGTTGAGGTTTTTAAACAAGAAGTAATAAGTGTTGAGACAGCTCACATATTAAATGCCTGGATAAGAAACCTATTTGTTGAAAGCCTACAGACAAACTTTGATGCACTAGACCCTAGGATATCCACTAAAACCTATAGAAACTATATTGATGCTAAAGAAAATAGTATAGATTTTAAGCAATCTGTACTTTCAGATGAATTAGAAGATTTTAAGCTTTCTAATGAAGTTCAGGTTTACTGGACAGCTATAAATAATCATCCAGATGCTTATAAGTTTTTTACAATTACTTGTCCAGAGAATTTCTACAAAATAGATGAAACAAAAACAGAAGAAGAAAACGAGATATTAAAGCAAGCCTTCATTGAGTCTTTTAAAGTAAAAATCAAAAAGCAAACTAAAAATACTGCTTTATTAAAAATAGGATTTATGGATATTCCAAATGCTCCAGAGGGAAGCAGCTTTCCAGTTATGATATGGGGCCAAGGAGATGGGATTACCGATGTTTCTTCTAAAGGAAAAATATATAAAAATACGGATGGTTTAGTTTTTGAATATTTCAAAAGTAATACTGGGGATAGGCTTGCTATTGAGCTTACAAATGATGGAATTAGATTTCATGGATATCCTACAATATTTACTGGAACAGCAGAGCCAGCAGAAAATTTAGGAAAAGATGGAGACATTTATGTCAAATTCTAAAGAGGTGTACTATGGGCGATGAATTTCAAGGTTTTAGTGGAAAAGGAACTGCAGATAACCCTTATCTAGTTTCTAATATTTTGGAATTAATTAACATGAAATCTTTTCCTGATTCACATTTTAAGCAAACTCAAGATATAGTAATGGATAATATCAAAGCTGGAGACCTTCCTCTTTTTAATTATTTTAATGGAGTTTATGACGCAGGTGGACACATTCTCTCTAGTTGTAATGAATTTAACGAGTATACAAATGGATTATTCGGAATTATAGGTGATGAGGGAGTCGTTAGACATCTGATTATTGATAATTCTAATTTGTATTATAATAACGAAGATAGTTTTATGCCAATAAAAAAAGGATTTTTAGCCTCAGATAACATGGGAATGATTGAGTATGTAGGAGTTTTAAGAAGTAGTATTCAAATATCTTCAGGAGAAACATCAATTAATGTAGGCGGATTAGTTGGCGCAAATAACGGAATAATAAGGTGCTGTGTTTCTTCTGTAAATATTGAAGCACATGGTTACTTAAATGCAAATGCTGGAGGGATCGCAGGAATAAATTCAGGAACTATCGAAGATTGCGCAATGATTGGAAATACATCTTTAGACAGTAATGCAGCAGATATTCTTGTTGAGGACTATAGAACCGAGTATTATACTTCAAGAATTAACGAATTCAGGCTTGGAGGTATTACAGGATATAATATGAGCATTGTTAAAAGATGTATCTCCCATTTTATTGGACATGTTATTCCTAATATTTCACTAGATACTTTTGGAGGTATTTGTCCAGGGGATTCTAATTGCCAAGACTGTATTAGTAGCTATAACAGGCTGGGACAAGGTCTAAAAACGTTAGATTTTTCCTATTTATACTACTTCACTTATGGTGACGTCATAGGCGGTACTGATAATAACATTTATGAATTTACTGGCTATGATGGATATGTTGATGTATCTAATCTTGATGCTAAACCTGTATCTGGGAATAGCTGGAGTGAGTACTGGACAAAATGGCAACTTCCTATGCACTGGACTTTTGATGAAATAGTTGCTCCTTATTTTAGTAATGACACTAGTAGTTATCCTTCGTCTTGGGATTTTGAAAATATATGGACTTTTGAACAAGATAAAAAATATTTTTCAATTTCTAGTTGGCCCAATTTTCCACTTATCAGGTTACCCGTTTCAGACTCAGGTTCTAATGTTTTTGTAAAAGTTAATGGTGTATGGAATCAAGGTACTGTCTATGTTAAAGGATCTAACAACTGGAAGAAAGCAAATCAGATTATAAAAATAGGAGGATGATAAAATGGCAATTAGAGCATATGCAAATGGTACAAAGTATACGTGATTATCGACAGATACAAAACCTACAAAACCTACAAAACCTACAAAACCTACAAAACCTACAAAACCTACAAAACCTACAAGTGCTGATTTAGGTGCTACATTATTTGAAACAGATACAAAGAGAGAGTTCATCTTTAGTGGTGAAGCTTGGGAACTGAAGAACCAAAAGACCTATGAGTGGTTAAATCAAGAAATCACTCCAGGGTCTTTTTTTAGTTCTAGTATCCCAGCAGCAGAATTTGACCTTGCTACAGCTTTTGTAGCAGGAACAGGAAGTATTCAGATTTCCTTTAGAGTTGCCCTTCCAAACGGGAGTGATTATTCATGGGATCCGCTGGGGAGTATGAACGCAGCTTCAATGAACTCCTTTTGTCAGGCAAATATTAGTGGCATTGAAATGATAAAGCTAGTGGCAGCAAATAACACTGAAGAAACGGTTACTGCCAACATTTATGTCTATTTAGGAAAAAGATGAGGAGGGATTTTAGTGAAGGGATTTATTGAAACAATGCAGATTGTTTTTACAGCCATTGGTGGTTTCATGGGATATACCCTTGGCGGCTTCGATGGCCTTCTTTACGCACTTTTAGCGTTCATAACACTTGATTATATATCAGGTGTAATGGTAGCTATTGTAGAGAAAAATCTATCTAGCGATATTGGCTTTAGAGGTATATTTAGAAAAGTTTTAATATTTGTCATGGTAGCATTAGCACATATTGTAGATTCCAAAATTATTCAAACTGGAACAGGAATAAGAACTGCAGTTATATTGTTTTATGCATCTAATGAAGGAATTAGTATACTAGAGAATTCTGCAAAGCTAGGTCTTCCTATTCCTGAAAAATTAAAAATATTACTAAGCGAAATTGGAAAAAGTGAAAAAGAGAAATAGTTAATTTCATCTATTTATGTAGATGTTTTTTTATTTTAAAAAGAAAGTAGGTAATAAATATGAATTTAATAACAAAATTTATGACTAGAAATGATTGCTATACAGCAAATCGCAAGATCGTACCTAAAGGCATTATGATTCATTCTACTTCAACACCTGGAGTAATGGCAGCATCATGGTTTAGTAGGTGGAATAAGTCCTTTAGAGTAGGAGAGATTAACAGACAGGTTTGTGTCCATGCCTTTGTGGATGATAAAGAAGTTTGGCAGTATCTGCCTTGGAACCACAGGGGATGGCATGCAGGTGGTATGGCAAATGATACTCATATTGGCATTGAAATCTGTGAGCCTCCGGGTTTCTCCTATTCTAAAAATCAGATGATAGGCTATGATGTGAAGAAAAATGAGATCTATTTTAGAAAAGCTTTCGATAATGCTGTTGATTTATGCGTATTTATTTGCAGGGAGTATGGGCTGACAGAGAAGAATATTATCAGTCATCAAGAGGGAAACAGAATCGGAATAGCATCCAATCATGGGGATGTGGGTCACTGGTTTCCAAAGCATGGTGAAGATATGGATAGCTTTAGAAAAATTGTAAGAGAAAAGCTTCAGGTCGATGATGAGCTTGAAGTTGCAGTAAAACTGATGGTTGAAAAGGAAATTATTAATTCGCCACATTATTGGCTAGATAATGCTAGAAAAGGAAAAACAGTTAATGGTGAGTATGCAGCTATTCTTATTAAAAGGGTAGCTGGTTTGTTAAATCAATAAATTAAAATAGGTCGGTTGAATCTGAAATGGATTTAATCGACCTTTATTTTTTACTTTTTACTGTTTGCTAAGACTGATTATAAATGGGGTGGAAACCCTTGTAATGCTTGACTTCTAGGGGCTTTAGAGTGATATATAGACTACCCCAAATAGAAAGGAGGACGCGGCATGCGAGTTAGGGTAATCAAACCGATTGCAGCAAAAGAGAAGAAATTAAAAGTGTGTGCATACGCTCGAGTTTCAACTGATAGCTTGAAGCAGGAAGACTCTTTAGAAAATCAGACATCGACCTATGAGCGTATCATTACATCAAATCCTGATTACGAATATGTAGGCATTTATGCAGATCAAGGCATCTCCGGTTACTCAGAAAATAGACCAGCATTTCAGTCTATGATTGAGAAAGCCAGAGCTGGGGAGATTGATCTCATCATTACAAAGTCGGTCTCAAGATTTGCACGAAATACCGTCACCGTTCTGAAAGTTGCAAGAGAACTTAAGGAACTGGGTGTCGGTATTTTTTTTGAAGAACAAAATATCAATACATTATCAGGGGACGGTGAAATGATGCTTACTGTCCTCGCTTCTTTTGCTCAGGAAGAATCGAGAAGCATGAGTGAAAACAACAAGTGGACCATGAAGAAGAAATTTGAACGGGGCGAGATTTTGGTCAATACCAAACGGTTCATGGGTTATGACAAAAATGAGTATGGAGAGCTCATCATTAATCCGGAAGAAGCAAAGATTGTGCAGAGGATTTTTCAAATGTACCTACAGGGGATGGGTTCATTCAAAATAGCTGCAAAGCTTAATGAAGAAGAGGTTCAGACTGTAACGGGAACGATGTGGCATGATACTACAATCAGAGGAATGCTTCGAAATGAAAAGTACAAAGGTGATTGCATTCTTCAAAAATATTACACACCTGAAAACATGAGAGGACGAACCGTTAGGAACAACGGTGAGGTTCAAGCCTACTACATTGAAGAAAACCACCCGGCCATTGTAAGCGTTGAGGACTGGGAGAAAGTCCAGGAACTCATGGAAAAGCGAAAGAAGAAACGAAATATCGGAACAGGTGGAGTAGAGAAGTACAAGAACAGATATCCATTGTCGGGTATGCTGATTTGTCCACACTGCGGAAAAACCCTAAGACGAAAGCAGGTTTACAACAAACGTATCGAGTGGTGGTGTTCCACCTATATTACTAAAGGAAAATCTACCTGCAAAGGGATAAAAATAGTTGATGGAATTGCATCAAAGAAAAACATTACAGAGCAAACGGTTATAGAGGAGGTTATGATCGATGGCGAGAAGTATTACAGTTATACCAGCAAGGCAGACTACGACATGGGAATCAGAAACAAACCAGATGCCCCAACTACAAAGAATGGCAGCGTACTGCCGCGTGTCAACAGACAACGAAGAACAGCTATTAAGCTATGAGAACCAGGTAAGATATTACACAGAATATATCAACAACAGCCCACTTTACACTATGGCCGGCATTTATGCCGATGAGGGGATTTCAGCCACCAATACAAAGAAGCGCGAGAACTTCAATCGGATGATAAGGGACTGCAGAGATGGAAAAATCGACATGATCATTACCAAGTCCATCAGCCGCTTTGCAAGGAACACGCTGGACTGCTTGAACTTTGTTAGAGAGCTTAAAGAGTTGGGCGTTGGGGTAATATTCGAGAAGGAGGCAATAAACACACTCGATGCCAAAGGAGAGGTCCTACTCACCATCCTCTCATCCCTTGCCCAGGATGAAAGCAGGTCCATCAGTGAGAACTCCACCTGGGGAATTAGAAGACGCTTTGAAAACGGACAGTTCAAGATGAGCACAAAACGCTTCTTAGGCTACGACACCGATGAGAATAGCAAGCTGGTCATCAATAGAGAGCAGGCCAAAATCGTAGAGAGGATTTACGATGAATACCTTTCAGGGAAGACAGCAGATCACATCAAGCGAACACTTGAAAAAGAAGAAGTGAGGAACTGGAATGGCAAGCCTAAATGGCAGGCAACAACGATTCAAAGTATGCTTAAAAATGAAAAATACAAAGGCGATGCCATTCTACAAAAGAGCTACACTGTTGATTTCCTTACGAAAAAGCGAGCAAAGAATGACGGACATATTCAACAGTACCACATTGAAGAAAATCATGAAGCCATTATTGATCCCTTGATTTGGGAAGCAGTACAATTAGAATACGATAGAAGAAGTAACTACATTGAGGAACATGGGACAAACTCTTATTCACACAGACCAGAGACTAACCCTTTTGCTGGTAAAATTGTATGCGGCACCTGTAATCAGGCCTTTACGAGAAAAGGGTGGAAAACAAGAAACCAATATAGAAAGGTGTGGCAATGCCAAGAGAGGTATAAAGTTAAAGGAATACAAGGCTGCACCAATAGGCATATTGATGAAGCAATTCTAATTGATGCATTTATATTTTCATGGAATGCACTCCTAGATAACAGAGAAGAACTTAAAAAGAAGTGGGAAGCTACTGCTGAGTTTGGAAATCCTCTGGAGCAGTATAGGGCTGCTCAGTTTGCAGATATGACTGAAGAAGCAAAACACATCAAAGAAATCGATACAGACTTCATCTTAAGAACCTTGGACCACATCAAAGTATTTGAAACGGGAAAAATCATAATTCGATTTATGGATGGCACGGAGATGGAGTGTAATGGGGAATAATAAGGGATTAGGAGTTTGCGATGTGACAACCTATCTGGCATTCTGTAGTTTATAAAAAATGGATGGAATAAAATGTTTAGGAATTGTATAATAAGTATGAATATAATACAAATAAAGCAATAGAGAGATGTTAAACAAAAAAAGTTTAATATAGAAATAGTAGACTAGATTAGTGAGGGGAGGACTAGGGATTTGTATTTGAAAAAAGTTGATAATATAGCGTTAAAAGAATTAAGAAATTTGGAATTCAAGGTTCCATCATATCAGAGAGGATATCGATGGAACAAAATTCATGTAGAACAGTTCATTGAGGATATTTATGAGGATGATAGTGACTATTGTATACAACCTCTAATTGTAAAGCCAGTAGGTAAATATTACTATGTTATCGATGGGCAACAGAGATTGACTACTTTAATTATAATGATAGGGGCATTAAAATATTTGAACAAAGGGAAATTTAATGAGGATATTTCATTGTTTCTTGAATATGAGACGAGAGATTCGAGCAAAAAGCTTTTAGATTTTTTAGTAAATGATGAGAAGTTTCATAAAAATAGTGATAGAGATTTAGATGATGAAAGTTTTTTCAAACGGATTGAGGAATTATATGATAATAAAAAATCAAACCTAGATTTTGACTATATGTTAAATACATTTTTAGTTGCTAAAAAAAAGTATATAGAAAAACACAAAGAAGCAAGAAAAACATATGAAATGTTGTATGAACAATTAATAAATCATTGCAAAGTTATATGGTATCCTATTGATGATAATGAGATAAAAGGTAATTGCTTAAGTTTATCAGAACAAGAAAGAAATTTAGATATAGAGCAATTTTCTAAAATAAATATGGGAAAAATACCACTAACTAATGCTGAACTTATAAAGGCGGAATTTATGAATCCTAATTATTATGAGAGGGATTACAAAAGTGAAATTAAACTAATAGCTGAGCAATGGTATTATATGGAAAATGACTTGCATAATCCTGATTTATGGGCTTTTATTCCACATGATTATCAATATGAGGATAATAATCACTATCGAACTAGATTAGATGGAATTTTTGAATTTTTGCTTATAACAAAACATATGAAAAAACAAAACGGTAAATGTTATTCAGAAAGGTACAAAGAAGAAATGCTTCAGGGTTTTTTTTTATATAATCAAATAAATAACTGGATTAAACCTAGTGGAGAGAATCAAATTTTTAATAATGGAATATTTGAAAAATGGGAAGAAGTTAAGGAAGCTTTTGAAAATATAAAAGAGTTATATGAACATGATGGAAGAACACAAAATTATGAGGATAGTAGTATTGATAGTACTTGTATTGGATTGTATAACTTTATGGGGTACTTCCTTTATGTATCCAGATATATTTTAAATGATAATAAGTATGCTGTTTGGGAAGAAATTCATGAAATAATTTCTGAACATAGGAATAATAGGTTAAATATAATAAAGAAAAAAATATGGATTAAGATAAAAAAAATTCTATTAATAGAAAATAAGGATGAGCTAAATAGTGCCATAGAAAAGTTGAAATATATCGAGAATGATGAAGAAAATAATAATAAAATCCGATGCATCCTACTTTTATACAATATTTTGTTAATGAGTAAAAATAAAGGAGTGGGTAATAGATATGATTTTCTAAGGTATAATAGGTGGACCATAGAACACATTCATTCACAAAATGAGCAATTAATTGAACATAAAAAAGAACAGATTGAAAAAATCCAATTAAGAAAAAGTGAAATTGAAAAAAAAGCAATATTAGATTTTGAGGAAAAGAAACGTGAAAGGTACAATCAAATAGATAAAATAAAAAATGAATCTATAAAAGAAGAAAGAATTAAAGTTATTGAAGCAGATCTTAAACAATTACAAAAAAGAATTAATGAAGACAAAAAAGATAAAATAGGTAAAGCGGATGAGGAATTAAAGCAGTACAAATCATTTGAAGAAATATATTTCATTAGAAAAGAAATAATTGAAGAATTAGATGCATATTACGAATCGATAGATAGTTCTGATAGTAATGCGAAGAAGGTTAGAAGAATAAGTTTTCTGTTTGAGCAATTAGATAGGATAGAAATTAAAGGGTTTGATGAATATATAAGTAAACAAAATGATTTGAAAGAGATAATTATTCCTAAAAATAGTGAAAAGCATAGAAAAGTATTATTAGATAAACTTATACAGAGTACCGTACACAGTAATATTGAAAAACTAATTGAAAAAAGCAATAATATTGAGGATATTTATCTGGAAATAAATAAAATTTTGAGATTTGGGATTAAATTGTTAAAAGGAGATTCAGAGATACTCAACATCTATAATGAGTTTAAAAGTTATAAGAATAATTATCCTGATACGCAAATTGAATACAAGTTGTCGGAGTTAGTAAGAAGAATTGAATTCCAAATTATTGAGAGCTTTTTTAAGATGTTGAAAGAAAATATAACTAATTCATACAGGAACGATATTAGGGAAGTATTGTTAAGTATTTTTCAATCAGAAATTGATGAATATTATGTTGAGCAACATAATAAAGTGATGAATGATGATTCTATAAAAAATTTAACATTGCTTAGAAGTAAAGAAAATCGAGCTATAGCCAATGAATATATAAAGAAAAAGCAAAAGATTCATAAGTTTTTGAAAGAAGGAACTGTAATACCGTATTCAACATTACTAGTATTTTTTGATGCATATTCTAATATTGATTCAATTGCTTCGGGAGAGAAATGGCAATGGTTACCTAAAAGTAGAGATAAATATTTTGAAGACTTAGTGAAAGAGATAGACGTATTCTTTAATGATGAATATTATATGAAGGAGATTTAAGGTAATGGGAGAAGCTATTAGTTCAATATTTAGATTATTAGAGGAATATGAAATTTGCATCCCCGCAATCCAGAGAGAATATGTACAGGGGAGTGATGATAAGAAAATACAAGAAATAAGAGAAAATTTACTTAAAGATATAATTGAAACATTAGATTCTGAAGAAAATAGACTAAGTCTAGGCATTATATATGGGATAACGGATAAAAAGTTATTCTACCCTTTAGATGGGCAGCAAAGATTAACAACGTTATTTTTATTGTATTGGTTTGTTGCTATGAAGGATAGACTACCCCTTTCAGGTATAAAGTTTACTTATGAGATAAGATACTCTGCAAATTCTTTTTTTAGAGAATTGTTAAATGATGAAAGAAAAGAAGAATTTTTAGAATTACTTGAAGAAAAGGATAAAGATTCGTTCATAAAAGCGATTAAAACTAAACGATGGTTCAAAACACAGTGGTTTAATGATATTACGGTATTATCGGTTTTAAATACTCTTGGAGAAATAATTAACTTAAGAATAGATACCAATAAATTGAAGATTTATTCAACTAAATTAACTCAAAAAGAAAATTGTCCAATATTTTTTTATTTTTTGCGTGAAATAGATGAAAACGATCCTTATAAAAATTCATCTAAAAATTATATTAGGATTAATTCAAGGGGTAAAATGCTAGAAAACTTTGAAAACATAAAAGCTAGAATAGAAATAATAGAAAGGACTTTAAAGAAAAGTTATAATAAAAGCCAATATTTTGACGAAACAAAATTGTTTACATGGAAGTATGATACTGAATATATAGATTTATTTTATGACAGGGTGCAAAAAAAAGACTTAGAATTTTTATTAGAAGAAAAAACTAAAATCATTAATGATGAAACGGTTAATATATTGACTAATCTATATAACATATTAGTTTTTTCTAATGAAAATGAGAGCCTAAAATTGAAACAATGTGTTAATAAAGAATACTTTTATAGTGTTATATACAAAATATCAAAAAATGGATTCGTAGGAGATAAAAAAGAATCTTTAGAAAAATTCGGGGAAGAATATTTTGAGTTTATAGACATTGTTATAAATTCAATAAACAAAGAGAAAAAAATAATGATATATATAGAAGGCCTATTCCAAAATGTAAATGAATACACGGATAAAAATGAGCAAAATAATATTTTATTAGCATATGTAAAATATATTTATTATTACTTCAAAAAGCATAAGAATTATGTAGGCAAAGAAAATTTGAGTCAATTAGAGTATGTTTTAACAAATTTAAAATACCAGAAATGGAAAGTTCAAAAATTTTGCTTTAACGACAAAATTATAAAAGATATGGCGCAAACTAAAGATATTTATAATTATTTTCTAGCAAAAGATTATATGCAAATTGAACATGATTTTGGATTGAGGAGTAATAGTGTTGGAATTAATGATATTAAAGTTAGATTTAAAGAGCAAAGCATCAAATTTAAAATTATAAACGAAATAAATAAAAGTGGAAATGAGGAGAAATACGACTATTTTAAAGACCTAGAAAATTTATCTGATAAAAGAACTATCCATTTTCTAATTTCTATAAGTGGAATGTGGAATGGAAATATTTCTGGTGAAAAAGTAAAAGTGCTGTTATCATATATGAAAATTGCAGAAGTATTTTTTTGTAGTGTCACAAACATTTTAATTTGGAGAAAAATACTTGCTGTTGTATCAAATACCATAAATGGCAAATTATGTTGCAATGAAGATGTGAAGAGAAGAGCCAATAAATATATAGATGGAAAAAATAGCTGGTATTGGAATGATAATTTTTACCATATCGATGACAAAATAAATGATAATAGCGATGGGATGTTGAAATTCAAGTCAAAAATGCAATTGGTGAAAGATGCTTATGACTTTGTAATAAGAACAGGTATAGTGAATATTACAAATCAAAATAATCAATTAAACGAAAATAAGTTTATTACATGGTGTAAAGATAATTTTAATAGTTCTTATAATACTTGTTGGTTAAAATATGCTATAGATAGAAATCATGAAGAACTTTTATTAAATAAACTTTCGTATAATGAGAATAGAAAAACAGTATATATAGAAGTTTCAAATGACAGTATAGAAATTAATCAAGAAGTTAATTTTTTTGCGCGGGTATTTTTTTGGGATAAGATAAAAGAAGGAGATTTGCAGTTTAATAGGTACTTTACATCAGTATGGGATTATCAAAGTAGAAGGGTATCAAGTAAGATCAATCATATTGGTATAAAGGTAACAGATTTGACAAAACCACTAATAAATCAATTTGCGCCGAAGTTATTATGGTTTTCCAAACGTGAAGAATACTTAGTTGATGATAAGTATCGATATAGATATTTCTTCTATTGCTCTTACAATGTTATTGTGCCTGATATAGAAAATTCAGTTTTTTTGATTGAAAAAAATAAACTTACAATATTTAAATTTATTGAAAATTTTCAATATGATGAGCATAAATATGAATTGGATAAGTCATCTAAAAAACAACAGGTTGATATTATATTTAAAGAGTTCAATGAATTAGTAACAAAATATGTAAAAAGGTCTGATTTTCAATATGATAAATGGGATGTATATGATTACACATATAATAACGAATGGATTCACAAATGTGGATATAAGACAAATGGAGATATAATTAAATTTAGTGAATTCAAAACAACTAAAAAAGGGTCATTGGATTTTAAAATCTTATAAAAAATGGATATGTTATAGTAATTGTGTGTATTATTTATAATGTTTATGTGTATATTTTACGTTGCGGAGAAAATTTACCCCACGGGGTAGATTTCGTTAAAAGGTTCAATCAGTAACTTCCATTTGTTAAATTGTATAAGACTTATGTGGTAACGCACGTAGAGTGCGTAGTGGGACTACGGAAAATCAAGTAATGTCTGATGGGAGTCCGAGAGGGGACTTTTATAGAAGGCAGCTGCTATTTAGCTTTAAGAAGCGGAATAAACAGAGTGCTTATGGGACTGGAGCGGCAGGGAATAAGGTAAAATGTGATGATGGGTACACGACGGGGAATGTGTGGATTTAAAAAAATGTAGTATGAGACTAGATCCGATACGCAGTGAGTGCCGAATTCCTTTGTGAGTGGTCACGCACTGCGCGACGTTTTCAAAATAAAATTTCCAAAAATAAGTTTTGATAATAAAGTTTTGAGTGGTAAATAAAAAGAAGAGTTGTGATAACGTGGATGGATTTGTTAGATTGAAAAAAGTTGATTCAGGGGTATTTATAATTAAAACAAACAAAGTTCTAAAATATAAAAATATTAGTGGCGTTTGGGCAATGTTTGGAAAGTTTAACTCCTGTGAAGAGTATATTTGTTTGGAAGTTGGTCAATCAAATAATATTTATGAAGAACTGCAATATGATATAGACTGTTTACTCCAAGATTATAGCAATATTGATTTAAGAAAAAGATATACCGCTCGACGATTATTTAAGGAGTTTAATACTTCGTTTGATGTTTGTGTCTGCGATAAGAATAGAACAAACGCAAAATATAGGGTTATTGCTACCACATTTGTAGATATAAAAATCTTTTTGATAGCTCATGATAATGACAAAATTAATAGAGAAAAAATCGAGTTAGAGTTTGCGGTTGATAATAAGGCAATGTTTTGGAATGCCTGGGGGAAACAAAGAAGGATGGCGAAAGAGTATTATAAATCTACACATACTTTTGGGTAGTAGTGAGGGTATGTTTGTAGCTTAAGAAAATCGAATAACTTCGAATCTATTTAATTGTACTTAACTATTTTGACTTTTACGCTCAAAACTTTTAAAGAGTTGAGCGTAAAAGTCTTTTTTATTGCTATAAATGAAAATAAAGAGAAAAAATCTCTTTAACTTTGACAGCCGAATAAAACAGGGTTATAATGAGTATAATAATGATAAAGAGAAAAAGTCTCTTTAGGAGGTATGAATTATGCTTATAAGATTCAGCGTTGAGAACTTTAAATCTTTTAATGATAGACAAGAACTTGTAATGATTCCAGCTAAAAAACTTAAAACCAATAAAGAACATATTATTGCTTTGAATAAGGTGTCTGTGCTTCGCAATGCAACTATATACGGAGCTAATGCTTCGGGTAAAACGAATATCATAGATGCAATCAGATTTGCAAAGCATGTAATTACAAAGAAAATTCCTATGGAAGCCAGCAAAATGTACTGTAGAGTTTTCTCTGAAAATCATGAGAAAGAAAGCAAATTTGAATTTGAAATCTTCAAGAATGGCAAATTTTATGCCTATGGTTTTAGTCTTTTAATGAGTGATCAAATCATAAAATCTGAGTGGCTTTATGAACTATTGCCTTCAAAAAATACTCAGACCATGCTTTTTGAAAGAGAGACAGATATGAACAGACTTGAACTTGGCGAGAATTTGATGCTCGATGAAATTGACACCATGCGTTTTAAAACCTATAAATTAGACTTTGAAGACAACAATACAGGGCTGTTTATTAGAGAAATGAACCGTAATAAAAAGATGAATAAGGAATCAAAACTGACCTTTTTCAGAGATGTCTTTGAATGGTTTGATGAGGATCTGGTAACGATATTCCCTGACCAACCCATTACCGACTTTGAATACTTCTATGGTGACGGTGGCAGCGACAAAATCAATGAAATCATTGAATTGTTTGACACGGGAATCTCAAAAGTAAAAATTGAAGAAATATCAGTGGCTGACTTAAAGAATAAAATTCCTACTAAAATAGCTGATGATATTTTGCAATCCTTCAAAAATAAGCTTGAGGACTCGGCAGATAATATGAAAGCCATGATGTCCCTTAGAACCAATACAGCTTTCTATAATATAAAGGGTGCTAAGGGTGAAGAACCTGTTATTACGACAATCATGCTTGAACATGGCAATGCATTTAGTGACTTTGAATTCTCTGAAGAGTCTGATGGCACAAGAAGGTTATTTGATTTACTGGACATTTTGATCAGCAATGAAAAGAACAAGATTTATGTGATTGATGAGCTGGAGCGAAGCCTGCATCCAAAGCTGACTTATAAGTTCTTGGAACTCTTCTTTGAGCATCTTAAGGAAAATAATACACAGCTTATCTTTACAACCCATGAATCGACTATTATGGATCAGGAGCTCTTAAGACGAGATGAAATCTGGTTTGTAGAAAGAAACAAAGACAATGTTTCTCATCTTTATTCACTAGACCGTTTCAAAGAGCGTTATGATAAAAAGTTGAGTAAGGCATATTTGGAAGGTCGATATGGTGCGGTGCCGGTGCTGAAAAACTTTTCTGACAAGGTGGGTGAAGATGAATGAGCCCACTAAGAGAATTTAGGTCACTTACAAATAGATTTGACGAAGATATTAAGATTGAACCTTTAAGAAGATATTATTTGATATTTGAAGGAGCCAATACAGAAAGAAAATATTTTCAAGGCATTGATAACAACAGAAAAGAGCTTGGCATCAACAGTCATATTGAACTGGTTATCCTTCATAAGGAAGGTGACATCAGTAGTTACAGTCACCCAATTAAATTGTTAGAGCTAATTGAGGAAAAGAAGAAATCCTTAATGCGTGATGGAAAATTTGACAAAGCAATTGATAGATTTGTAATTGTGTTTGATCGAGACAGCTATGAAAAGCCAGAGGACTATGTCGAGTTTGTTGAAAAAGCATGTGCAGACAATATTCTCACAGTGACAAGCCCATGCTTTGAACTTTGGTTGATTTTGCACTATGAAAATGCAGTTGAAAGGTACATTGTGCCAAATTCAGAGAGTCTTTTTGAAAATGAAAAAGTAAGTAACTCACATACCTTTGCAAGTCGATTGTTTTCTGAAATGTCAGGAACCAATCCTAAATCTGGATCGTTTTTCAATAAACTGAAGGGTGGCATTGATCTTGCAGTTGAGCAAGAGAAGACATTGGAACAAGATATTTTAAGAATGGCAACAGAAATCGGATCAAGTGTTGGCGTCTTAATTGAGCAGATGAGAGAAGATCCGAGGGATGCTTTATAACTTTTCTCAGACCATTTTCGTGGGGTTACGAAAATGGTCTAGTTTTGTTTGAGTTAAGTATTTGCAATAGCATTGACGGAATGCGTTAGAACGAATAAAATGATAATTGGAAGTATTTTCATATAAAATATGTATCAATGTTTAACAGATAGATAATACGGAGGATATAATGAGTAGAAGATATCGCATTTTTTTATTGTCAATATCATTTCTTATCTTAATTTTAGTTGGCTATATACTAGAAGGCAGTTTTTATACACTGTTTCAAAGTTTTTGGTTCACTTCAGGGTTTTTACTGCTCATTCTATTATCTCTAGTGGATCAACCGTTCTTTTCTAAAGACTCAAATATTTTTGTCAATGCTATTACAGCAGGGATATCTTTATTGGTGATTCCAAGCGAAAAAAGAGATGTGATTTTCTATTTCTTCTTGGCTGTGGTTGTTTATTTATGTATATCTAGCTATGCCTTAATGATTATAAGAAAAAATTCTTTGAAAAACGAGAGTAAAGGATTGCAGTTTTTTTCACGTCTAAACAGAATAACTGGAAAACCAGATGTTCTGTTTTCAGCATTCTTTTTGTGGGGAGCAATAACGCAGTATGCATCATCAGCTGTAAAAATGAATTCATTATTGTTATTCTGGGTTGTATTTACACTGTTAAGTGTGCCAGAGTTAGCGAAAACAATAGAAGTCTTATTTATTCCAAAGGAAAAGGGAATCAGGACTGGTATTGGATCAATAATGGGGGTACAAGCTACAAATACATTTTTAGTTAAGCTCAATTCGAATTATAAGAATGTTGACTTGTTCAAGTTTGTTGAATTTAAGTGTTCATCTGATGGAGCATATAAACGAGGTCTGGTATATGAAGCGATGTTACTAGATCAAGAACAATGGATCAAAATAGTGACTAATACTGAAATTGATGAATTATGCATTGAAGTTCCTCAGATTGAAAAACCAATTGATGATATTGTTTATTTAGTAGAGGGCAACTTTGAAGAATGTATATTCAGTAGATTTGTTGGATTAATTGCTGAAGGGAGCCAGATTGGAAAGATTAAATTTTTATATACCTCAAAATCACGCATATCAGAAGGTGATATGCTAGAGGTTTATGTAAATGAGAATAAAGTTCTCTACCAAATAATCGAAGGAAGAACATATTTAGAGATATTAACAAATAAGAATCAAACAGGATACATTGTAGGCGAAGCAATACAATTAGGTACTTGGAATAAAGAAAAACTTCAATTTGAAAAATATGGATGGGTTCCAAACATGAATTCGCCTGTATATCTTGCCTCCAATATAGAAAGTCCAAATATTGATCCAAATGAAATCATACTTGGCACGTTGCCTGGTACAAATTATCCGGTAATTCTTAATAAAGATGTTGCAATTACTCATCATATGGCGGTAATTGGAGTTACAGGAACTGGAAAATCGATGTTTTCTAGAAATCTGATAAGGAAATATTCAGAAGATCCTGCAGTTAAAGTAATTTGTATAGATTTTACTGGCGAGTATTCTTCGAAACTCACCGACTTAAAACCACAATCAATAATGCAGAATGAAGATTGTCAAAGCATTCTTCAAGATATTAATTGGATAGACATTGAAGAAGGAAAGTTCTCAAATCAGAGGGATCACGTAGAATTAGAAAAAAGAAAAAAACGCGCAGATACATTGATTATAAAGTCTATCGTTGAATTTTTCAAAAATGAAAATAAATTAGCTATATTAGAGTTGCCTGAGGTCGAGAATACTTCGGGAGTCATGACATATACACAATATTTTTTTAGAGCACTTTTTAAAATTGCCAAAAATCGCAGGAACTATGGAAATAAGGTGTGTCTTGTTTTAGAAGAAGCCCACACAATAATACCTGAGTGGAATTCATCAGGAATTTCTGAGAAGGCATCACAACCTTTGATAAATAGCATTGCACAGATTGCTTTGCAAGGTAGAAAATATGAAATTGGTTTATTAGTTATTGCTCAAAGAACGGCAAATGTGTCGAAAACAATATTGACGCAATGCAATTCAATTATTGCCTTTCAAGAGTATGACAAAACCAGCATAGATTTTCTATCAAACTATTTTGGTCAAGAAATTTCTGGAGCTTTGAACAAACTTAAGTTTAGGCAAGCAGTTGCTGCGGGCAAAGCGTTTAAATCTAATGTGCCGATGATATTTGAAGTACCTGAAATAACGGAAACATTAGAAGTAGCAGAAGTTGCCCTTGAACCTGTACCACAAGAAGAAACTAGTACAACTTAACATATATGAAGTGGGTGAAAGTTTATGTTTGAATACATGACCGTAAAAGAAGCCGCAGAAAAATGGGGACTATCCGTTAGGCGTGTGCAACTTCTTTGTGTAGAAGGACGTATTGAAGGAGCCATTAAACATGCTTCAGTATGGGCAATACCAAAAGATGCAGAGAAACCCAAAGACGAGCGAATCGTTACAGGTAAATATATTAAGCCAAAGAAGAGGGGGGAATAGATTTGATCAATCAGAATCCAGAGCAAATTGCTCGTGACAAAATTGATGCAATGCTAACACAAGCCGGATGGCAAGTGCAGTCAAAAAATAAAGTCAATCTTAGTGCAGCTTTGGGTGTAGCTGTTCGTGAATATCAAACGGATGTTGGACCAGCGGATTATGTGTTGTTTGTTGAAAGAAAGCCAGTTGGTGTAATTGAAGCAAAAAAAGAAGATGAGGGACAAAGACTGTTGGTTGCTGAAGATCAGTCGGTAGGTTATGCTTATGCCACACTAAAGTATAATCTAAATAAAGAGCCTCTCCCTTTTGTGTATGAAAGCACAGGTGTTATTACAAGATTCACAGATTATCGAGATCCGAAGCCACGTTCTAGAGAGGTGTTCTATTTCCACACACCAAACACATTACTTGATTGGTATAAACAGGCTGAAACCCTGAGAGAAAGACTTACTAAAATTCCTTCGTTGGACAAGTCAGGACTTCGACCTGCTCAAATTAAAGCGATTGAAAATTTGGAGTTGTCGTTTAAAAACAATCGTCCAAAAGCTTTAATACAAATGGCTACAGGAGCTGGAAAAACTTTTACAGCATGTACTTTTGTTTATCGTTTGTTGAAATTCGCTAAAGCCAAAAGAATTTTGTTTGTGGTTGATACCAAAAACTTAGGAGAGCAAGCTGAACAGGAATTTTTAAAATATCAGCCTACAGATGATAACAGAAAGTTTACTGAGCTTTACAATGTACAACGGCTCAGTTCAAGCTATATTTCATCCGATAGCCAGGTCTGCATATCAACAATTCAAAGGTTGTATTCTATTTTGAAGGGTGAAGAGCTTGAAGAATCTGCAGAGCAAGAAAATCCAAATGAATCAAGCTGGCAATGGCAGAAGAAGGAGCCAATGCCAGTAGAATATTCAGTAAAAAATCCGATTGAGCAATTTGACTTTATCATAATTGATGAGTGTCATCGTTCGATTTACAACCTATGGAAGCAAGTGCTAGATTATTATGATGCGTTCCTGATTGGCTTAACCGCAACCCCAGATAAAAGAACCTTTGGATTCTTCAACGAAAATGTCGTAAGTGAATATACCTATGAAGATTCAGTAGCGGATGGTGTTAATGTTCCTTATGATGTGTTTACCATCGAAACTGAAATTACTAAAGCTGGAGCGAAGATTAAGGCTAAAGAATACGTTGACAAGAGGGAGAAACTTACTCGAAAAAAACGATGGGAGCGGTTGGATGACGACTACATTTATACATCGAATAAACTCGATAAAGATGTCGTTAACCCAAGTCAGATTCGCCATGTAATTAAAGCGTATAAAGAAGCATTGCCACATATTTTTCCAGACCGTTTTGACGAAAATGGTGTTTTTGAAGTGCCTAAAACACTGGTTTTTGCTAAGACAGATAGCCATGCTGATGATATCATCCAGATAATTCGGGAAGAGTTCAATGAAAGTAATGATTTCTGCAAGAAAGTTACTTACAAAATTGAAGAAGACCTTAAATCGGTACTTAATCGCTTCAGAAATTCATGGGGACCAAGAATTGCTGTAACAGTGGATATGATTGCTACTGGAACAGACGTGAAACCATTGGAAGTGCTTTTGTTTATGAGAGATGTGAAAAGTATTAACTATTTTGAACAGATGAAAGGTCGCGGTACACGAACCATTGGGTTTGATGATTTAAAGCGTGTCACAAGAACTGCTAAATATACAAAAACACATTTTGTTATTATTGACGCAGTAGGTGCGACTAAGTCCAAGAAAACAGATAGCAGACCTCTAGAAAGAAAGCCAACCATCCCATTAAAGGATCTTTTAGGTGCTGTTGCTATGGGCGTGCAGGATGAAGATCTTTTTACATCTCTTGCAAACCGTTTGGTGCGATTGGAAAAACAGCTTACAGACGATGAAAAGAGTAAGTTCCAAGAAATGAGTAGTGGTAAAAGTTTAAACACGGCGGTTAAGGATCTTCTGAATGCTTATGATTTAGATATCATTGAAGAAAAGGCGCAGATTTTAATTGATGAAATACCGATGCCTGATCGCTCTCCAGCAAAAGAAGATGACTGCAGAAAAATAGCACAAGAAGACCTAGCAAATCATGCAGCAAGTACTTTTACTGGTGAGTTAAACGATTATATTGATAATGTTCGTAAAGTTCATGAACAGATTATTGATATTGTCAATCAGGATAAAATATTGAAAGCAGAATGGGATAGCTTCACCTTAGAAAAAGCTGAAGAAGTTGTTAAAAACTTTAAGGAGTACATTGAAGCCCATAAAGATGAGATTATGGCTTTAAGTATTTTTTATAATCAACCGCATCGTAGAAGAGAAGTAACTTATAAAATGATTAAGGAAGTTTTAGAAAAATTGAAATTTGAAAAACCGTTGTTGGCTCCGCATTATGTTTGGGAAGCATATTCGCAGCTTGAAGATGTTAAGGGAAATAGTCCCAAAAGCGAGCTCGTAGCACTTGTTTCTCTTATTAGAAGAACTATGGGTATTGATGAACTGTTAACACCGTATAATAAAACGGTAGACAAGAATTTTCAGACGTGGGTATTCGGTAAGCAGGCGGGTCCACTTAAATTCACAGAAGAACAAATGAACTGGCTTAGAATGATTAAAGATCACATAGCCACAAGTTTTCATGTTGAGATTGATGACTTAGATTACACGCCTTTTGATTCGCAAGGTGGAAGAGGAAAGATGTATCAATTGTTCGGAGATACAATGGATGAGATAATCAATGAACTAAATGAGGTGTTGGTGGCATAATGAGAGAAGATTGGGTAAAAACCGAATTACAATCACTTATAAGTTTTGTTATTGGTGGTGATTGGGGCAAAGATCTAATTATTGAAGATGAAGATTATGACGTTGTCTACTGTATTAGAGGTGCAGAGTTTAAAAACTGGAACGAAGACAAGGGAAGAACGGCTTCACTTAGAAAAGTAAAGAGTTCAAGTATTAATAAAAGAAAACTCTATGTGGGTGACATATTGCTGGAAATATCCGGTGGAGGTCCTGAACAGCCTGTAGGTAGAACTGTTTTGATTGAAGAAACAGTTTTAGGTAGGTTAAAAAAATATGATGTAGTTTGCACTAATTTTTTAAGACTATTACGACCTTATAAATTTTTAGATTCTAAGTGGATAAATACGTACTTAAAATATTTTTATTCATCAGGAAAGACTATACCTTATCAAGCGGGAAGTAATAACTTGAGAAATTTAAAGTATGAGCAGTATCAGACAGTCTTAGTACCATTAGCACCACTTCCAGAGCAACGAGCTATCGTTGCAAAGATTGAAGAGCTTTTCAGTGAACTTGACAACGGTGTTGCCAATCTAAACAAAGCAAAAGAAAAGTTGGATATTTACCGTCAGGCTGTTTTAAAAAAGGCATTTGAGGGCGAGTTGACAAAAGAGTGGCGAGAAGGTCGAAACGATTTGAAGACAGGAGAAGAAACACTAACGATAATAAAGAATTATAGAGATGCGAATTATGAAAGTCAAATTGGCACGTGGAAATATTTGCTAAAAAATTGGGATGATGAAGGCAAAATAGGCATGAAGCCTAAGAAGCCATCAAAGTTGGATGTTTCTGCTTTTGATGATTATGCGGTAGATTTCTATACTCCAAAGAATTGGGTTAAATGCCAACTAGCGGATGTATTATATGGATTGACTGATTATCATGCTAATGGTAGTTATGAAATTTTGAAAGAAAATGTGACATTATCCGATCAAGAAGATTATTCTGTGATGATTAGAGCTACCAATTTTGAGAAAAATGACTTTTCAAAAGATATGAAATATATAGATGAACATGCTTATAATTTTCTTTCTAAGACCAAACTGCACGGCGGAGAAATATTGATAGGCAAAATTGGTAACGCTGGCAAAGTATATCTTATGCCCAATTTAAAAAGGAAAGCATCGCTAGCAATGAATTTATTTGCATTGATTGTTGACCAGAAGAATATTTTGAGTAAGTTTTTATACTATCAATTAAAGAATTTTTACCAAGAAAAAGAAATTTCATCATATGTTAAAGGCGTAGGAAATCCTACCATAGATAAAATCTCAATAAGAAGTATACACATTAACCTATGCTCAGTTGAAGAGCAAATCAGGATTGTTCAAGAGATTGAAGCTCGGCTGTCACTTTGCGATAATATTGATATTTGCATTAAGCAAGGGCTTAATAAAGCTAACGCTTTACGACAGAGCATATTAAAACAGGCTTTTGAAGGTAAACTTCTTAGTGAAGCAGAGCTCGAAAAATGTAAGAATGAATCCGATTGGGAACCCGCAGAAATATTACTTGAAAAGATTAATAATGAATTGAGGTCAGCAAAATGAGCAATGGAGAAAATGTAATATCAAAAGTTTGGAGCTTTGCCAATATTCTTCGAGATGATGGTGTGGGCTACGGAGACTATTTAGAACAATTGACGTATTTACTATTCCTTAAGATGGTAGATGAGTTTGCTAAACCACCATATAATCGAAAAATAAGTGTTCCCGAAGGCTGTGACTGGGAGAGTCTTAAAAAGGAACGAGGGGCAGCATTAGAAGAAAGGTATAATAAAACACTTAAAGAGCTTGCAAAAGCAAAGGGCACTTTAGGTCAAATATTCACAAAGTCACAAAACAAGATTCAAGACCCAGCAAAACTATATAAAGTTATTGAAATGGTTGATAAAGAAAAATGGAGCATGATGGGTGCAGATTTAAAAGGCAAAATCTACGAAGGATTGCTTGAAAAGAATGCTGAGGATACAAAGAGTGGAGCAGGACAGTACTTTACACCGAGAGCTTTAATTCAAGCGATTGTAGCTTGTGTTCAACCTTCACCACAAAAAACTATAATTGATCCTGCTTGTGGCACTGGTGGTTTTTTCTTAGCATCTTATGACTACATTACTAGTCACAATGAATTAGATAGAGATCAAAAGGAGTTTCTCAAAACCAAGACCTTTTTTGGAAATGAGATCGTTGCAAATACCCGTAGAATGTGCCTAATGAATATGTTTCTTCATAACATAGGAGAAATCGATGGTGAGACATTTATTTCATCAGCAGATGCACTCGTTGCCGATGAAGGCAAGCGTTATGATTACGTGTTGGCAAATCCTCCTTTTGGTAAGAAATCAAGCTTGACTATAACCAACGAAGAAGGTGAGCAAGAAAAAGAAGACCTTGTATATAACCGTCAGGATTTCTGGGTAACAACGTCGAACAAGCAACTGAACTTTTTACAACATATCAGAACGCTATTGAAAGAATCAGGTTTTGCAGCTGTTGTATTGCCGGATAACGTGTTGTTTGAAGGTGGAGCAGGCGAAACAGTTCGAAAAGAATTGATGAAGTCGGTAGAACTTCATACGATTTTGAGATTGCCAACTGGTATATTTTATCGTCCTGGAGTTAAAGCGAACGTATTATTCTTTGATAACAGACCAGGATCAAGAGACCCGTGGACAAAAGATATCTGGTTCTATGATTATAGAACCAATATCCATCATACTTTAAAAAAGAAAACGATGACCCTTGAAGATCTTTCTGATTTTATTAAATGTTATAATCCATCAAACCGCAATGAACGAAAAGAGACTTGGTCAGAGTCTAATCCGGAAGGTAGATGGCGCAAGTTTACTTATGAAGAGATATTAGAAAGAGACAAAACGAGTCTAGATCTTTTCTGGTTGAAGGATGAAAGTCTAGCTGACCTTGATAACCTTCCAGATCCAGATATCTTAGCAAATGAAATCATTGAAAATATCGAAGCGGGATTAGAGAGCTTTAAAACGATAATGGCAACTTTGAGCGGTGAATAAGTTAAGCTAAATCATAATCGTTTGCTAATGATAAATAGATGTAAGGAGGATTGTACTTAGATGGAGCAATGGCTATTTGAAAATGATGTATATAAATTTTATACTAGACTATTTACGTATATTTCTAGGGATGAGAAATTTCACTTTAGAGAAGTTGAATATAATAGAGGATTTCTTTATTATGAAAATCGCATGATAATGGAACTAATTACCAATGAAAAACGTATTTATCTTGCCTATGATGAAATAACAACCTACATCAATAAAAATGATCAAATTGAAAATAAAATAATGCATGAATATAGGAAATTCATTACTGGTGCATTTGAGAAAGGCTACAAAGACCAAAAATTGTTTCCTGTGACAACAGAAAATTTATACTTTGTGTTGAACTATATAAATACAATTAGATATAAGATAATTAGAGGATTTGATAAATACTATACAGTTTTAGAAAATGAAGGTTTAACTGGAGTAATGGACACAGGATATTTAGAAATCGTAATATCGAATTACTTCTCCTTTAATAATCTAAGTGAAATGCTAAATTGTTATAATGATCTATACTCGTTATTATTATTTGTATCTACTAATGATTACAACGAAATTGAAAAAGAGATTGAAAACTATGGGAATAGCAGATCATTGGTTATAGAGAGCATTAATGTAGCCTCTGATGGAATTATTGTTGCAGTGGGAATCGGTTTAATCGTTGAGGCAATAAAAAGTTTAATCGTTTATGTGTTAACTCCACAGGCAGAACGAGATGAGTATGTAAGACGTAGAACAGAACTAAGTAATTGTGTTGATAGGAACGTTTTTTTAGAAAATGAACAAGAGATTTTTGACACTTTACAGATGCTAGATAAATATTTTGATCAATTAGAAAAATGTAATAATAAGACTAGACATTATATTAATCAAAGAGTAACAGCTTTGCTATACAGAATTGAAGAGCTACAAGGTACTAATCGAGTAAACTTACTTGCTTAGTTAATGATTACGATTCTGGTGGAACTAAGAAACAAAATTTGTGAATTAGGTGTACAGATGCCCTTTTAAACGTGGAAGTTTATGATGGCATCTTTTTTGTTGCAAATTTTTCCGCTCAACTGCACTTCCTATCGTTGAAGTATATGAGAAGAAAAATTTGTAGGGTAGCTGAAAAATTACCTTAAGTAGTAGGGGGACAAATTAATTTTTCGTCCAACCACCTGTTTCGTCGTTGAAATAAGTAGAGACACTTTTTTAAAACGAGGTTGTCGAAAAGCTGTTTTAACTGCCTATACAGTGAGGGGTTCTCTCAACTTCAGAAAAACAACTTAAAAATCAAAGGAGGCATTACCAAAATGAAAAAACGATTCAACACCATTGATGGTCAAACCCTAATGACCATGCCATTGCAACCATTAGAATTTGTCATTGAAAATTTATTGTCCAATGGACTTCACGTCCTCGCAGGCTCACCAAAGGTGGGAAAAAGCTGGCTAGCTTTATGGCTTGCTGTTACCGTTTCAAAAGGCGAAGAAATATGGGGTAACAAAGTAAAACAAGGCAACACTTTATATCTTTGCTTTGAAGACAGTCAAATCCGAATTCAAAATCGACTGTTTGAAATTACATGTATTTGTCAATCGAAAATTCCCCCATATTATAACCGAAAATTCCTCTAGAGAAGTAAAAAAATTATTGCTCTAATAACCAGCGTTTAGTTTCTTTTAGTCTATACGAATTTCCATTCATATTAACTATATATGATTTA
>RRZU013480500.1_pt1 | contig 26728 bp, 27 predicted proteins | sample 2165561 | NCBI WGS metagenome assembly RRZU01 (sample SAMN10456909, study PRJNA506462) | wastewater metagenome | isolation source: wastewater sludge | place: USA: Moscow, Idaho | reverse complement strand
TGCTCCACATCTCGACGCAGAGGCCTGTTGCCTCGCATCTCGACGCAAAGGCCCCTTGCTTCACATCTGGGAGCAGAGGCCCGTTGCTTCACACCTCGACGCAGCGGCCCGTTGCTTCACACCTCGACGCAGCGGCCCACTGCTTCACCCCTCGACGCAGAGGCCCACTGCTTCACCCCTCGACGCAGAGGCCCACTGCTTCACATCTCGACGCAGAGGCCCGTTGCTTCACACCGGGGAGCAGAAGGCCACTGCTTCACGTCTGGGGGTAGTGCGGCGCTGCATCGAGGGGTGGAGCACGGCATAGGGCCGCAAGCGGGCCTGCGGGTCCAAACGGGAAGTCACATCGGCCGCCGTCTCGCGGCCCCCTTGCACGGGGCGCCGACCGGCCGGTAGGCAGGGCGACATGAGAGAAGTCGACGCAGCCGACCGTGCCCGGCTCAGACAGGCCATCGAGCTCTCCCGGCAGGCCGTGGGCCACGGCAACCACCCCTTCGGCGCCGTCTTATGTGATGCGGTCGGCGAGCTTGTCCTCGTCGCTGAGAACGCGGTCAACACCAGCGCGGATGTCACTGCGCACGCCGAGACCGCCCTGGTCAGGCTCGCCTCGGTGCGACTGCGTGGCACGGACCTGTCGGCATACACGATGTACGCCAGCTGCGAGCCGTGCGCGATGTGCGCGGGCGCGATCTACTGGGCCGGCATCGGTCGGGTGGTCTTCGCACTGTCCGAGAACCGGCTCAGGGAGATCACGGGGGCACACCCCGCGAACCCGACCCTCGCCCTCCCATGCCGCACCGTCTTCGCGGCCGGGCAGCGACCGACGGAGGTGCACGGGCCGCTCCTTGATGATGAGGCCGCCGCAGCGCACCACGGCTTCTGGTCCGCACCGGCCTGACCGAGCCACGTGGCGCGCGGCCACGCGGCGCGGAGCCACCTGCCGCGGAGCCAGCCGGCGCAGAGCCACCCGGCGCGACGCCGACGCGGGCGGTCCGTCAAGACCGCCCACGCCAGTGTGGCCCGAGTCAGCGAAGGGCCCGCCAGCTCACCGCTCGTCGCGCACGTAGGCGATCCCGAGTGCGTCGGGCGCACCGACGCGGCGCCGCAGGTCCCGGCTCCCCCAGACGACGAGCACGATGATCGTCAGCAGGTACGGCAGCATCGACAGCAGCTCCGCCGGGACCGCCACCCCTTGGCCCTGGAGGAAGAAGTTCAGCTGCCGGGAGAACCCGAACAGGAAGGCGCCGAGCAGCAGCCGGACCGGCTGCCACGAGGCGAAGACCACCAGTGCGAGGGCGATCCAGCCCAGACCACCCGTGGTGCTCTCCTGGCTCCACGAGGGCACCTGGCCGAGCACGAGATACGCACCCGCAGCACCGGCCAGCAGCCCACCGAGGAGCACGTGGATGTACCGGAACAGAGCGACCGGGATGCCCATCGAGTCGGCCGTCGCCGGGGACTCACCGACCGAGCGCAGCGAGAGCCCGGTGCGGGTCCGCCGCAGGTAGAAGGCGATGACGAAGCCGAGGACGATCGTGGCATAGACGATGGGGTCCTGCTTGAAGAGCACCGGCCCGATGACCGGAAGGTCGGCCAGCGGTCCCCACGGCGTGGGACGGAAGTCCACCGCAAGCGGCATGCCCTCGATCGACTTGCCGACGAAGGTGGCCAGGCCGGTGCCAAAGATCGTCAGTGACAGGCCGGTGACGATCTGGCTCGCCCGCAAGGTGATCGTGAGGACGGCGTGCACCGCCGACAGTGCGGCCCCGGCGAGTGACCCGACAAGCAGCGCCACCCAGAGGTTGCCGGTCTTGGTCCCCGTCTGGAAGGCGACGACCGCTCCGATGAGCATCATGCCCTCGACGCCGAGGTTGAGGACCCCGGACCGCTCGGCCAGCAGCTCGCCGAGCGCCGCCAAGGCGATGGGGGTGGCCGCCACCATCGACGCGGCGAGCATGAGAACGAAGGCCGAGTTGTTCACTTGGTCACCGCCGGGCGCCGGACCAGGTGCAACCGGTACCGGACGAAGATCTCGGCCCCGATGGCGAAGAGCAGGATCGCCCCCTGGAGCATGAGCGACACCTCAGCGGGGACCCGTTGCCCCGGCATGCTCTGCAGCGCCGCACCGGCGTTGCGCAGCCCGCCGAGGAAGACCGCGACGACGATGATCCCCAGAGTGTGGTAGCGGGCCAGAGCCGCGACGACGATGCCGCTGAATCCCAAGCCGAGCGCTCGACCGTTGGGGTCCAGGGCATGCGCCCGGCTCGCCACCTCGACGCCACCAGCCAGCCCGCCCAGACCCCCGGAGAGCAGCAAGGCTCCGAGCACCACGCGCTTGGAGGGGATGCCGGCATACCGGGCCGCTGCAGGCGAGGACCCGACCACGGACATGTCGTAGCCGACCTTGGTGTACTTCACCAGCGCCCACACGGCGAAGGCGACGAGGACGACGAGAACCAGACCCCACCCGGTGCGATAGCTGCCGAACAGCGGGAGCCAGGCGGCGTTGGCGATCTTCTTGCCTTGGGGGAAGTTCGTCACCGCGGGGTCACGCCAGAAGGACGTCGAGCCGTAGATGAGGAAGCGCATGAGGTACAGGCCCACGAAGGTGAGCATGAGGCTGGTGATGATCTCGTTGGTCCCCAGGTAGGCCTTGAAGGCCGCAACCGGGAGCGCGAAGAGCATCCCGCCGAGCACCGAGAGCACCAGCACGGCGGTGACCGCCAGGACCGGAGGGAGGTTCTTGCCCAGCGCGATGCCGGCCCAGCTGCCGGCGATGGCACCGGCATACAGCTGTCCCTCGGCGCCGATATTGAACAGGTTCATCCGGAAGGCGATCCCGGCGGCCAAGCCGGTCATGATGAGCGGTGTCGCCACGGAGAGGCTGTCGGTGATGCCGTAAAGGCTGGTGAAGCTCGCCTCGAAGAGCGCCCGGTACACCGCGACCGGGTCGAAGCCTTTGACCGCGAGGAAGACCGCCCCGACGCATAGGGCCGCGACGATCGCGCTGGTCGGAGCGAGGAGGGAGTACCACCAGCGCTGGTGCATACGGCGTTCGAGCCGGATCCGGAGGTTCATTCCTTGACTCCCGCCATTGCCATCCCGATCTGTTCCACGGTGAGCTCCTCGCTCGCGCCCGAGAGGACGATCTGGCCCCGGTACAGGACGACGATGCGGTCGGCGAGGCTGCGCACCTCGTCGAGGTCCTCGCTGATGACGAGCACGGCGCCGCCATCCACCCGGACCTGGTGGAGCAGCTCGCGGACGAACTCGGCCGCCCCGATGTCGAGGCCGCGCGTCGGCGAGGAGACGATGAGGGCCCGGACGTCGCCGTCCTTGGCGGCGTCGGAGACCTCCCGCGCGAGAAGCACCTTCTGGGCGTTGCCGCCGGAGAGGACGCGGGCCTCCGCCTCAGTGCCCGGGGCCTTGATCTCGAACCGCTCGATGGCCTCGGCCAGCTCGGCGCGGGCTGCGCGCCGGTTGACGAAGAACGAGCGCCGCCGGGTGAGCAGCATGTTGTCGGTCAACGACAGGCCGGGCACCAGACCGGTGCCGAGCCGGTCCTCCGGAACGAAGGTCAGGCCCGCGTGCCGGGCGGCGGTGGCGCCCTTGCCACCAATGTCGACCCCACCGACGCGCACCGACCCGGAGGTCGGCGCGGTGATCCCGGCCAGGGTCGTCGCCAGCTCGCGCTGGCCGTTGCCCGCGACACCGGCGATGCCGACGATCTCGCCACCATGGACGCTCAGGGTCACGTCGTCGAGGACGTTGCGCCCGGCCTCGGCCAGGCGCACCGAGTGCGCCTCGAGGTATGGCGTTGCAGACGTCTGGCCGGTGCCGCGTCGAACGGTCTGCTCGACGGGACGGCCGACCATGAGCTCGGCGAGGTTGCGGGCGCTGGTGTTCTTGGTCGCGACTTCGCCGGTCACCCGGCCGGCCCGCATGACCGTGACCCGGTCGCTCACCGCCATGACCTCGCCGAGCTTGTGGCTGATGAAGACGACGGCCTTGCCCTCGCTCGTCATCGAGCGCACGGTCGCGAACAGGGTCTCCGCCTCCTGCGGAGTCAAAACCGCGGTCGGCTCGTCGAGGAGCAGGACGTCGGCGCCGCGGTAAAGGACCTTGACGATCTCGACCCGCTGGCGCTGCCCGACGGTGAGGTCGGAGACGACCGCGCGCGGGTCCAGCGGCAGCCCGAAGCGCTCGCTGATCTCGCCGACCCGACCCTCTGCCTCGCCGGGCTTCATCAGCAGGGACTGCTTGGGGTCACCGAGGATGACATTCTCCGCGACGGTGAAGCGTGGGATCAGCCGGAAGTGCTGGTGGACCATGCCGATCCCGTGCGCCAACCCCTCGCGGGGGCTGCGAAGCCGGATCGGCTTGCCGGACCGGAAGATCTGGCCCTCGTCCGGCTGGTAGAGCCCGCACAGCATCGCCGCCAGGGTGCTCTTGCCGGCGCCGTTCTCGCCGAGCAGGGTGTGGACCTCGCCCTGGAGCAGCTCGAAGTCGACATCGGCGTTGGCGACGACGCCGGGGAAGCGCTTGGTCACTCCCCGGGCGGCCAACGCCACCCCCCGGGACGACGCGGGCGCCGTCCCGGGGGGGACGTTGTCAGTCATCGGCTCAGCCCTTGCCCGTGGCGCTGCCGTTGACGCCCTTGACGAAGTAGTCCATCTTCAAGAGCTCTGCGAGGGTGGCCTTCGCGCCCGCGGCATACGCCGAGCTGCCGTCCTGCTTGGAGATCGGGCCGGTGAACGGCGCGAACTCACCGGAGATGATCTTCTTCTGGGTGTCCTCGATCGCGGCGCGGATGTCAGCAGCGACGCTGTCGGCGACCGGAGCGAGCTTGACCAGACCGTCGGCCATCGTGCCGTAGTACTGCTCGGACTTCCACGTGCCCGCCATGACGTCCTTGGCCGTCTTGATGTAGAACGGGCCCCAGTCCCACACCGGAGCGGTCAGCCAGGCCTTGGCGGCGAAGCGGGACATGTCGTCGTTGTAGCCGACCCACTTGGCCCCGGCGGCCTCGGCGGCCTCACCCGGGCCAGGGGTGTCCTGGTGCTGGCCGATGACGTCGATGCCCTTGTTGAGCAGCGACTGTGCGGCCTCCTTCTCGGTCGTCGGATTGAACCAGGTGGAGGTCCACACGACGTCGACGGTGACATTCGGGTTGACCTTCTGGGCGCCGAGGGTGAAGGCGTTGATCCCACGGATGACCTCGGGGATCGGGAAGGCAGCGACATACCCGAGCTTGTTGGACTTCGTCATGCTCCCGGCCGCCATGCCGGAGAGGTAGCGGGCTTCCTCGGCGGCACCGAAGTAGGTGCCCATATTGGCAGCGGTCTTGTAACCGGTGGCGTGCATGAAGACGACGTCCGGGTACTTCGCCGCGACGGCCAGCATCTGGTCCATGTAGCCGAAGGACGTCGCGAAGATGATCTTGTTGCCCTCACGGGCGAGCCGCTCGAAGGTCGCTTCGCTCTCGGCGCCCTCCGGCACGCTCTCGAGGAAGGTCGTCTGGACCTTGTCGCCCATCGCCGCCTCGAGCTCCTTGCGCCCGTCGTCGTGCTTCTTCGTCCAGCCGGCGTCGCCGACCGGGCCGACGTAGACGAAGGCGACCTTCATCTTCGACGTCGTGCCGGTGCCGGAGGTTCCGCCGGTCGCGTTGCCGCCGCTGCCCGCCGTGTTGCTGCTACAGGCTGCCACCAGGGCGGCCGCAGCGGCCAGGACGATGCCCGCACGCCGACGTCGAGTCATGAACCGCGTAGCCATCAATGCTCCCTCAATCAGACCCGCCCGGATGGGCAGGAGCGCTGTGTGGCCCACGCCCGCCCGCCGTCATCCCTCGTCGTTGAGGGCGATCCGGCTCGATCGGACGCAGGTCGTCGTGGCGACGTTAGGGGCGGGGGTGAGGTGACGCAAGGGACGATCTACCCGGCGAGACCGACCTGTAACCTCGATCAACTCGCCTGCGCCCGCTACGCCCCGATTAGCGAACTCGGTTGTCTGGCAGTGTGAACGCTCAGCGGACCTCGACACCATCGGCCCGAAGAGCCGCCTTGACCGCTGCCACGGTCAGCTCGCCGAAATGGAAGACGCTGGCCGCCAGGACCGCATCGGCCCCGGCCCGCACCGCTGGGGCGAAGTGCTCCACATCGCCCGCTCCCCCGCTGGCGATGACCGGTATGGCGACCTCGGCCCGGACGGCCGCGATGAGCTCGAGGTCGAAACCGTCCTTGGTGCCGTCGGCGTCCATCGAGTTGAGCAGGATCTCCCCGGCACCGAGCTCGGCCGCCCGGGCACACCACTGGACGGCGTCGAGGTCGACTGCCACCTGGCCCCCGTGGGTCGTCATGACGAAGCCGCCGAGAGCCTGGCCGTCCGGGCCGCGTCGGCGCCGTACGTCCGCCGACAGGACGAGCACCTGGGCCCCGAAGCGGTCGGCGATCTCGGCGATGAGCTCGGGGCGGGCGATCGCCGCCGTGTTGACCCCGACCTTGTCCGCTCCGGCCCGAAGCAGCGCGTCGACATCGGCGACGGTGCGGACCCCGCCGCCCACGGTGAGCGGGATGAAGACCTGCTCAGCGGTGCGCCGGACGACGTCGTAGGTCGTCTCGCGGCGGCCCGAGCTGGCGGTGACGTCGAGGAAGGTCAGCTCGTCGATGCCCTGGGCGTCATACGAGCGGGCCAGCTCGACCGGGTCACCGGCATCGCGCAGGTTCGCGAAGTTCACTCCCTTGACCACTCGGCCCGCGTCCACATCGAGGCAGGCGATGACCCGAGTCGCGACCGTCATGCCGCCACCGTACCGGCGCGGCTAGGGTGGCCGCCGTGTGGTTTCAGGTGGAGGAGCCGGCCGACCCGGCGCACGTGGCCGCGGTGGTCGCCCTCGCCCGGTCCGCGCAGCCACGCTGCGGCGCCACCCGGGTCATCGCCATCGACGGCCCGGCCGGCTCGGGGAAGACGACCCTCGCGCATGGGGTCTGCGCCGCACTCCACTGTGCGGCGGTCCATATGGACCACATCGTCCCCGGCTGGGACGGGCTCGCCGAGGCGGTCGACCTGCTGACCGGCCAGGTGCTCGAGCCCCTGTCCCGCGGGGTCGAGGCGAGCTACCGCGTCTGGGACTGGGAGCGCGGCCGGTGGGGCGAGTCCCGCACCGTCGCGCCCGCGGCCTTTCTCGTCGTCGAAGGCTGCGGTTCCAGCGTCGGCTCCGCCGGGGGGTATGCCGCCGTCCGCGTCTTCGTCGAGGCCGGCCACGATGAGCGGATGCGCCGTGGGCTGGCGCGCGACGGGGACACCTTCGCCCCGCACTGGGACCGCTGGGCCCGGCAGGAGGCGGCGCTCTTCGGCGCGGACCGGACGCGGGAGCAGGCCGACCTGGTGCTCCGCACCGATTCCTGAGCAGCGCCGCTGTGCCCGCTGCGGCCCGGCGCGTCCTGCTGCGTCAGCCCAGCGCATGGACCAGGGCCGCCAGCCGCGACGCCTCGGCGTCGGCCCGGGCCCCGTCGGCCCGCTGGATCGCCATGACCGCCAGCGTGTCACCGTCGTCGAGGACCAGGGTCGGCCAGGGCGTTCCGCCGCCATACTCGACCCGCTCCACCGCCGACCAGGCCACCGTCCGGGTGAGCAGTAGGTTGCGGACCACGAGGCCCTCACGGTCCGGAAGCGCGCAGATCGAGGCGTACCGCCAGCAGACCGCGGCGACGGCCAGCCCGAAGGCGGCGAGGAGCAGCCGGTCCGGATGCCCGGAGGCGACATACAGGCCGACGCCGACCGCAGCGAAGACGAGCACCGCAACGGCGCCGAGCGTGAGCGTGACCACGCGGGCCCGGCGGGACCGGAAGGGGGCGAATGGGTCGTCGCTCATAGTCGGCAGGCGTGGATATCGGTGACGAGGATCCCTCGGGCCCCGAGGGTGTACAGCTCGTCCATGATGCGGTTCGTCTGCTTCCGCGGCACCATGGCCCGGACGGCGACCCACCGGGGGTCGCGCAGCGGCGAGACGGTCGGCGACTCCAAGCCGGGTGTCACCGCGCAGGCGGCGTCGATGAGGGTGGCCGGGACGTCATAGTCCATGAGCACATAGGTCCGCGCGGTGATGACGCCCAGGAGCCGCCGGTGCAGGACCGCCACCTCGGGCGGCTCGCCGTTGTCGGCCCGGCGGATGAGGACCGCCTCGCTGCGCAGGATCGGCTCGCCGAAGACCTGCAACCCCTGGCTGCGCAGGGTGGCCCCGGTCTCGACGACATCGGCGATGACGTCGGCCACCCCGAGGGTGATCGCGGTCTCGACGGCTCCGTCGAGCCGGACGACCTCGGCCTCGACCCCGAGCCGCGCCAGATGGGCCGACACGAGGCCGGCATACGAGGTGGCGACCCGGCGACCCGCGATATCGGCCACCTCGGCGACCTCACCGGGCCGCGCGGCATAGCGGAAGGTCGAGGCGCCGAAGTCGAGCCCGAGCACCTCCACCGCGGTACTGCCGGAGTCGAGGAGCAGGTCGCGCCCGGTGATGCCGCAGTCGACGGTCCCCGACCCGACATACACCGCGATATCCCGCGGGCGCAGGTAGAAGAACTCGACCTCGTTCTCGCCGTCGACGACCACCAGCTCACGACCGTCCCGGCGCACCCGGTAGCCCGCCTCGCGCAGCATGGCGATGGCCGGCTCGGAGAGCGCCCCCTTGTTCGGTACGGCGATGCGCAGCACGGTGGTTCGCTCCATCCCTTCGGTGTCGTGGCCTTCGGTGTCGTGGCCTTCGGTGTCGTGGCCTTCGGTGTCGCGGCCTTCGGTGTCGTGGCGTCGGGCCTGGTCAGGCCGGTTCTCGTATGACGAACCCGCCCCTGCGGGCCGGCCTCACAGGTGGGCGTAGACGTCGTCGAGGGTCAGCCCGGTCGCGAGCATGAGCACTTGCGCGTGGTAGAGCAGCTGGCTCAGCTCCTCGGCCGCGCGCTCCGGCCCCTCATGCTCGGCGGCCATCCACGCCTCGGCGGCCTCCTCGACGAGCTTCTTGCCGATCGTGTGCACGCCGGCGTCGAGGGCAGCAACCGTCCCGGATCCCTCCGGGCGGCGTGCAGCCTTGTCGGCGAGCTCGGCGAACAGCCCATCGAAGGTCTTCACGCCGCCCAGAGTACCCAGGTCAGGCCGCTGGTCAGGCCAGCGCCCGCTCCTCGGTCGGCAGCTCCGCGGGCCGTTCCTCCCGGGTGGCCTTGACCCACTGGGTGAAGCCGTAGAGGACGAACATGCCGTAGAAGATGTAGAGCACGGCCGTCGGGACATAGCTCGTGGCGAAGCCCAGCGGCACCCCGATGAGGTCGACGGCGATCCAGGCCAGCCAGAACTCGTTCCAGCCCCGGGCCATCGAGTAGGTCGCGATGACCGACCCGACGAAGATCCACGCGTCGCACCAGTAGAACCACCACGCCGGCGTCCAGTAGGGGTTGGGGGCGAGGTCCCACAGCGCGACGAAGACCTGGTGGACGATGACCGTCCCGAGGAGCCAGCCGACGACGATGCCGGTCCGCTCCCTGGAGGTTGCCCAACGCGGCGTGATGGCCGGGCCGGCCGTGTCGACGCCTCGGGCCCGCCGGGACTGGTTCCACCGCCACCAGCCGTACAGGCTCGTCGCGATGAAGAAGATCTGCCGCCCGGCCTGGCCGAACAACGGGATCCGCTGGTCCGCCCCGAAGAGTGCGCCGAGGGAGACGAAGAAGAGCATGACGTTGGCGATGATGCCGACCGGCCAGGCCCACACCCAGCGCTTCATGCCCAGATAGGCCGATGCCGCGCCGATGAGGATGCCGATGAGCTCGAGATAGTGCATCTCGTAGCCACCGACGGGGAAGGTCGCAGCGATGAGCTGCTGGAAGATGTTGCCAGTGTTCATGGTTGGTGTTCGTCCTTGAGTTCGTTCTGACAGGGACGAACTCCGGGGACACCCCGCCGCGCGCCGACCCCGGGCGGCCGCCGAGGCGGCCTACCGACATCGTCACGCGACGAAACGTGCTGCCTCTCATCCGGACTTTGACCGTCGGTCCTGGAGTTCCACCAGGTCAACCGGCCGCTGGCTGCGGTCGGGTCGCGGACTTTCACCGCCGGTTCGGAGTTACACCGACCCCGGAGCACGTGGTGTCAATTATGCCAGTGCGCGCCGGGACCGATGACGGGACACTGGTCCCCATGCCGGTGAGCCCCCTGTCCTTCGCGCGGCTGGCCCAGTCCTCGCCGTGGCGCTGGCGCTCGCTGCAGCTGCGGTATGCCGACTCCCGGTATGCCGTGCGGGCCTGGGTCGGCCGGCCCCGGGCTTTGCGGGTGGAGACCCTCGACGGTCGGCTCGTGCAGGCGGTGGCGCGGCCGGAGCACGCGGAAGGCTCGATGATCTCCTTCGGAGTCGACGGGGTGTCAGCTCCGGTCGTCCGCCCCTGGCCGTGGGAGGTCGAGGTCCCGCTCGACGCCGAGGGCCTGGTGGTCCGGCGACCGAGCACGGTCGAGGTCGAGCTCGATGACGAGATCTTCCAGACCTACCGCTTCGTCGCGGCCCTCGACCCGGCCGAGCTCGCCTCAGGCGTCGACCTCACCGACGTCCGAGAGCAGGTATGGCGGGACCGGCTCGTCTGGGAGGCGACCGCGAGGCCCACTCCGGCATACCGGCCGCGGTGTACGTGCTGCGCGCTGCTGCCCGGGGTGATCGCCGAGGGGCTCTTTCTGGCCGAGGGCGGCGGCGCGGGCGGGCCGTCCGACCCCGACGTTCGTTCCCCCGACTGGCGGGCCGAGGAGTTCTTCGTCCGTCTCGACGTGCGGACCGGGGTTGTGGCCGCGGTGGACCGGCTCGACCGGCACGACCCGGCGGCCCGGCTGACGCTGGACGTGGAGGCGGTCGACGGTGACTGGCCCCCCGAGCACTTCGTCGAGCCGCGCGGGCACCGGCACCCGCCGGCGTCGGCCTTCAGCAGTGGTGCTGGCTGACCAGGGCGCGGAGCTCGTCGACCGCGGCGGCGGCGTCCTGCGCGCCGTACACGGCTGACCCGGCGACGAAGACGTCGGCCCCGGCCTCGGCGCACTGCTCGATCGTCGTGGCGGAGACTCCCCCGTCGACCTGGACCCAGATCTGCCCACCGTGGCGGCGGACCGACTCGCGGACCTGGCGGACCTTCGGCATCTGGTCGGCCATGAAGGACTGCCCGCCGAAGCCGGGTTCGACGGTCATGACGAGGACCATGTCGAGGTCGGGAAGGAGGTCCTCGTATGGCGTCCACGGCGTGCCCGGCTTGAGCGCCATCGACGCGCGCGCCCCGAGACCGCGGAGGGTCCTGGCCAGCCGTCGAGGGTCCGCGGCGGCCTCGACGTGGAAGGTCACCGAACCGGCCCCGGCCTCGGCGTAGGGCGGTGCCCAGCGGTCCGGGTCCTCGATCATGAGGTGGCAGTCGACCGGGATCGGGCTGACCCGCAGCAGCGCCTCGACGACCGGCAGCCCCATGGTGAGGTTCGGGACGAAGTGGGCGTCCATGACGTCGACATGGGCCCAGTCGGCGTTGCGGACCGCCTCCAGCTCGGCCTGGAGGTTCGCGAAGTCCGCGGAGAGGATCGACGGCGAGATCTGCACCCGGGTCAGCCTAGTCTCGGCGCGGTGGCCGGCCGGGGCTGGCGGTCGGTCAGGCAGTAGCGCCGGCCGAGCGGGTCGCGCAGGACGGTCCAGAAGGCGTGCTCCGACTCGACCGTGGCCCCGGCGGCCAGGTGGCGAGCGAGGCTGACGGGCCTCGAGGCGCACGCGAAGTCGACGTGCCCGCGCACCGAGCCGTCGCTCTCACTGAGACGCTGGGTGAGGATGCGGACCGGCATACCGTCGGGGCGGCGGAGGAAGCCGAACTCGGGAGGCGACGTCGCGGACCACTCCCACCCGGTGAGGCGAGCCCAGAAGGCGATCTCCTGGTCGGCGACCGCGGCCGGCAGGTCCAGGCAGACCTGGTCGAGAACCTCCACGGGGGCCTCGGGTTCGTCTTCCGGCTCGGCGGGGTCACGGCCTGGGCGGGCCGGGGTGAAGCAGAACGGGTAGCCGCCCGGCGAACGGAGGGCGACATACCCCCGCTCGGCGACGACGGTGGCGCCCGCTCGCACCGCCTCGCGTGCCGCCGCGGCCGGGTCGTCGACGTCGAGGTCCAGGTGGGTGCCGCCCCCAGAGCCGACCGCCTGCCCCTTGAGCCAGGCAGCACCGCGCGGCGGGACGAAGGTGACGAACTCCCCGTGGTCGCCGCGCGGGGTGGACAGGGTCGTGCCGGTCACCTGGGCCCAGTACGCCCAGGACCGTGCGGCGTCAGGGCTCGGGGTGTCGAGGAACGCCCAGATCCAGCGGATCGGTCCGACCATCGTGACCTCCTCGGGGTCAGGTGCGTCGCAGCAGGGCGAGGAACATGGCGTCGGTCCCGTGGAGGTGCGGCCAGAGCTGGACGTATGGCGCCGCGCCGGTCCGCGGCAGCGGGGAGCCGGCCCCGTCGACGAGGTGGGTTGCGGCGTCGAGCAGCTCGACATCGGCGCGCTTCTTGACGACATCGGAGACGACGAACCGGGTCTCGGCCAGATGCGGGGAGCAGGTCACATAGGCCACCACCCCGCCGGGGCGGACCGCGTCGAGGGCGGAGGCGAGCAGCTCGCGTTGCAGCCGGGCCAGGGTCGGCACGTCGCTGGGCTGCCGGCGCCACCGCGCCTCCGGGCGCCGCCGCAGCGCCCCCAGACCGGTGCATGGCGCGTCGACCAGCACCCGGTCATAGCCCTGCGGCTCGGCGGCACCGATCTCGCGCCCGTCACCGACCCGCACGTCGACTGTTGACCCCGCGGTCCCCGCCGCCGCGGTGACTGCCGCGAGCGTCCTGCGGACCAGCTCGGCCCGGTGCGGGCTCACCTCGTTCGCGACGAGGTCGGCGCCGCGTTGAACTGCCAGCGCGCCGAGGAGGCCGGCCTTGCCGCCAGGTCCCGCGCAGAGGTCAAGCCACCGCTCGGTCCGTCCCGCGGGCACCGCCTCGACCGGCACCGCGGCCAAGGCCAGGGCGACGAGCTGCGAACCCTCGTCCTGCACCGCCGCCCGGCCCTGCCGGACCGCCGTGATCGCCCCGGGGTCGCCACCGGGCAGGAACGCCGCCGTCGGAGCCCACCGAGGCGCCTGAGCGCCCGCCGCGAGCAGCTCGGCCACTTCGGCCAGGCCGGGTCGGGCGACGAGGGAGACGGCCGCCGGGTCGTTGTCGGCGCGCAGGGCCGCCTCGAGCTCGCCCTCCACCGTGTCGGCGGTGGCCACCTGATGCCCGAGGAGCGCCGCGCGTACGGCGGTGACCACCCACGCGGGGTGCGAGTGGACGAAGGCGGCGCGGGCGATCGGGTCCTGCGGGGCCAGCGCGGTGAGCCAGCTGTCGAGGTCCCGCTCCCCCACCCGGCGCAGGACGGCGTTGACGAAGCCGGCCGCCCCGATGCCGTTGACGGCCCGGGCCAGCCCCACCGTCTCGGCCGTCGCGGCGTGGGGTGGCACCCGCATGCCGAGCAGCTGATGGACCCCGAGCCGCAGGGTGTCGAGGACGGCGGGGTCGATGGCGTCCAGCTCGCGGGCGGCGGCCACGGCGATGATCGGGTCGTACCGGCCGCGGAGCCGGATCGCGCCATACGTCAGCTCGGTGGCGAAGGCGGCGTCGCGCCCACCCAGCCGCGCGGCGCGCAGGGTACTCGGGAGGGCGAGGTTGGCGTAGGCGCCGTCCGCGACGGCCCGCATCACCTCGTATGCCGCCCCCCGGGCCGGGTCGGTGCCACGGCGTCGGCTCGGCCGCGGGTCGCCGGCGGCTCGCCGCGGCCTGGGATGGTTCGGTCGATCAGCCACCGAGCCGCGCTCCGGGCTCGAGCCGGGCTCCGCGGGCCCAGGCGTCGGCGGGCATCGGCTTGCGGCCGGGCGCCCGGACCTCACCGAGCACGACGGGCACCGTCGCGGTCCCGACGAGGACGTTGCGGCGGGTGACGAGCAGCTGGCCGGGGGGAAGCGGCTCGGCGTCCGGCGCCGGCAGCACCGGCCCGAGCCCGAGCCGCTCGCCGCCCAGCACCGTCCAGGCCCCGGGAGCAGGCGTGCAGCCCCGGACCAGTCGGTCCACCGCCAGCGCCGGATGGTCCCAGCGCACCTCGGCGTCGGCGACGGTCACCTTGGGCGCCAGGCTGACCCCGTCGCCGTGCTGCGGCACGGGGGCGAGCCGGCCTGCGGCGATGCCGTCGAGCGTGGCGACGAGGAGGTCGGCCCCGGCGACGGAGAGGCGCTCCAGCAGGTCCCCCGCGGTGTCCCGCGGCCGGACCAGCTCGGTCATCGTCCCGTAGACCGGTCCGGTGTCGAGGCCGGCCTCGAGGCGGAAGGTCGTCGCGCCGGTGACCTCGTCCCCGGCCATGACGGCCCGTTGGACCGGGGCCGCGCCGCGCCAGGCGGGCAGCAGCGAGAAGTGCAGGTTGACCCAGCCGTGCGACGGAACGGCCAGGGCCGCCTCGGGCACGAGCGCGCCGTAGGCGACGACCGGGCAGACGTCGGGGGCCAGGTCGGCGAGCGCCGTGAGAAAGTCCGGGTCACGCGGGGTCCGCGGCATCAGGACGGGCAGTCCGTGGTCGAGCGCGCGGGCCCTCACCGGAGAGGCGGCGAGCCGCCGGCCCCGGCCGGCCGGCGCGTCCGGGCGGGTCACGACGGCGACGACCTCGTGCGACGAGGCGAGGATCGCGTCGAGGCTGGGGAGGGCGACCTGCGGCGTGCCGGCGAAGACGACGCGCACGTCAGGTCGCCCGGCCGAAGGTCGCGTGCGGGCTGAGCCGCACCGTCGGGGCGGTCGCCCCCGACCATTCGGCCTCCCGGATCGCCCGCATCGCGAGCTTGCGCTGCTCGGGGTCGAGGCGGTCGATGAAGAGCACCCCGTCGAGGTGGTCCGTCTCGTGCTGGACCGCCCGTGCCAGGGTGAGGGTGCCTTCGAGGAGCACCGGCTCGCCGTGCTGGTCGACCCCGCGCGCCACGACACCGAGGGCCCGGCGGGTCGGGTAGGCCAGCCCGGGAAAGGACAGGCACCCCTCGGGTCCGTCCTGCTCCTCGTCGGTGAGGTCGAGGTCGGGGTTGATGAGGTGCCCGACGACGCCGTCGACATTGAAGGTGAAGACCCGCAGCGAGACCCCGAGCTGGGGCGCCGCCAAGCCCGCGCCCGGCGCGTCGAGCATGGTGTCAGTGAGGTCTTGGACCAGCCGCCGCAGCTCCTTGTCGAAGTCGACGACCGGCGCGGCCGGGGTCCGCAGCACGGGGTCACCGAAGAGTCGGATGGGCTGGACCGGCATACGGTATGGCGTCCTTGCGTCGAGGGGGTGCCCGAAGTCTACGCAACCCCGCGCCGGGCGAGCCGCGCGCGACGCCCGGCGGCCGACACTAGGCGCCCAGGTCGGCCCGCGGAATGGGCTCGTCCGCAGCGCTGACCTGCCGTAGATCGCGCACCGACCGCGACGCGAGGGTGGCGAGGCTGAGCACGACATACAGCAGCGCGCTGGTGAGCAGCAGGGAGCGGTGGTCGAAGACGGTGGCCAGCCACCCGTAGACCATCGCCCCCACCGGCATCGCGACGAACGACCCGAGCGCGTCATAGCTGCTCACCCGGGAGAGCACCGCCTCGGGGATGTGCTGGTGCAGCGAGGTGCTCCAGCCGACCCCGAAGGTCTCCACGCCAGCACCGGCGACGAAGAAGGCGAGGATGAGTAGGTCGGTGCGCGGCGCCAGGCCCAGCACGGCGATGGGCAGCGCCAAGGTGGTCACCGCCATCATCCCGACCAACAGCGGTCGGGTCAGCCGCGCGCGCAGCAGCACGACCGTCACGAGCACGGTGCCCGCGGCCTCGGCGGACAGGGCCAGGCCCCAGCCCTGCTCGCCGACCGAGGTCGAGGTGGCGATGACCGGGCCGAGGACGAAGACGGCACCGATGTGGATGGCGTTGAGCATCCCGAAGGCGCCCACGATCACCCACACCCAGGTGCGCGAGACGAACTCCCCCCATCCTTCGCGCAGGTCGGCCACCATCGAGGAGGTCGCGGCAGCGCCATCGCGAGCCCGGCCGGGCAGACCCACCCGCATGAGCATGGGGATGGCGACGAGGAAGAGCAGGGCGTCGACGAGCAGCGCCCAGCCGGGCCCGGCTCCGGCGACGAGCGCTCCAGCGGCGGCCGGCCCGATGACCGTGACGGTGCTCCGACTGAACGACAGCAGGGCATTGGCCTGCTGGATCCGTTCCGGCCCGACGAGCAGCGGCACGACGCCCATTCCCGCGGGCATCCCGAAGGCGGAGAAGGCGCCGTTGAGCGCCTCGAGGGCGACGAGGTGCCAAATCTGGGCATGACCGGTGAGGACGAGGATGGCCGCCGTGCCCTGGGTGAGGAAAGCCAGGGCATGCGAGCTCTGCATGATGGCGGTGCGGGAGTACCGGTCGGCCACCACCCCGCCGAGCAGCAGGAAGACCACCATCGTTGTGGTGTGCGCGGCGAGCACGCGGGCCAGGGCGCCCGGCTCGTTGGAGATATGCAGCACCGCAAAGGCCAGAGCCACAGTCGTCATCGCCGAGCCGATGGTCGTCGTCGTCCGGGCGGCGAAGTACCACGCGAAGCGGGGCTCGCGGAGGGCGACCACCGCCTCGGTCAGCGTCATCGTCATCCTGTCGTCGGCTCAGCGTCGGTCCGTCTCGTTGCTCGTGGGGTCGGGTCGCGCCCCCGTGAGTATGCCGCCAACCGGGTCCCGGCGCACCGGGATTTCGGGCCGGGCTAGGCCGTGGTGCGGGTGAGGCTGCGGACCGACGGGAGCATCAGGGCGGCCAGCGAGACGAGGGCGAAGATCCCGGCGCTGATGGCGAGCAGGGGCCGGGTCTGGACATGCGCGCCGAGGTAGCCGTAGAGCAGCGTGCCGATCGGCATCGCGACGAAGGACCCGAACGAGTCGTAGCTGGCCACCCGGGAGAGCCGGTCCTGCGGGATGTTCTCCTGCAGGGATGTCGTCCAGGACACCTCGAAGATCTGCACGCCCAGGCCCGCCACCACGCCGAGGACGACCAACAACCAGGTCTGTGGGGAGACCCCGAGGACGAGAATGGTTGGCGCGAGCAGGCTCACCCCGAGCAGGCCCGCACGCAACGGGAACCGGGGGCGGTAGCGCATCATGACCAGAGTCCCCAGGACCACACCGAGCGCGATCGCCGACATGACATATCCCCACCCGTCACTGCCGAGCTCGGACCGTTGGGTGGCGACGGTCGGGCCGATGACGCCCATCGCCCCCAGATGGATCCCGTTGAGGACCATGAACACCAGGACGACGACCCAGACCCAGCTGCGCTCGGTGAACTCCGCCCAGCCCTCGCGAAGGTCGGCGACCATCGACCGGTTGGACCCGACCGACTCGGATCTGGACAGCCGCACCGGGACGAGGAAGATGACGGCGAGCGCGTAGGTCATGGCGTCCGCCGCGAGGGCCCAGCCCGGGCCCACGGACGCGACGAGTATGCCGGCCACGGCCGGACCGACGACGTCGAGGGTGCTCTTGCTCAGGGCCAGCACGGCGTTGGCAGACTGCAGCTCGGGGGTCGTGACCAGCTGCGGGACCATCCCGATCAAGGCCGGCATCGTGAACGCTGTCACCGCTCCGTTGATGGCCTCGAGCGCGAGGATCGTCGGCACGGTGGCCCGCCCGCTGATGACGAGGTAGGCCGCCAGCCCCTGCGTCAGCGCCGAGATGACATGGCAGGTCTGGATGACGACCACTCGCGGCAGCCGGTCCCCCGTAACACCCCCGACGAGGAGGAAGACAAGGGTGGCGGCGACCCTGGCCGCGATGACCTCGCCCAGGGCCACAGTGGAGCCGGTGATGTGGAGGACCGCGAAGGCCAGCGCCACGGTGACCATCGCCGATCCAGCGTGCGACACGGTGCGTGCCGCGAAGTACCACGCGAACCGGCGGTGACGCAGCGGTGCGAGCGAGTGCGCAAGGGTCACCGAGGCCCTCCAGGCGACACGCTCATGACTGGCACAGGTGTGAACGTACCCTGCGTGAACCGGGTCGGCCAGCCGGGGCGGGTGGGGGTCACCCGGGCTCCCGGACGTCGACGTGCACCGAGATCGGCGCCGCTGACTTGGCCGCGCTGCGGACCGCTCGGGCGGCCGCGAGCCACCGCGCGAGCTCGCCGCGCCCAGCGCGGTCCACCCGCAGCAGCAGCTGGGCCGCCGCAGGGTCGCCGAGCGCCCCGTGAGCAGGGGCCGGGAGCGGGACCGGCCCGATCCGCTCGATCGCCTCGATCTCGGCTGCCGACGCGGCGAGCTCGGCGAGGTCCTGCCGGTCGCCGGTCACCCGGGCGATGGTCACCATCGGCGGCAGTCGCAGCGCGCTCCGCTCGGCCAGCTCGGCCGCCGCGAGCCACGCCGGGTCCCACCGGACCAGGGCCTCGACCGCCGGGCCGGGCGTGGTGCTGGTCCCGCAGAGGACGACCATGCCTCCGACCGCGGCCGGTCGGCACAGTGCGGCCGCGGCCATCCACCGTCTCAGCGCCTCGAGCCCGGCGTCGAGGCTGGCCCGCTCGAGCAAGGCCCAGCCGTCGAGGAGCAGCACAGCGGCATACCCGCCGTCGGCGACCGGCTCGGCGCCCGGGGTGGCGATGACCAGGGCCGGCGCGGGGCCGGCTGCGGGCAGGACGGTCCCCGCGCCAGAGGTGAGGACGGGCACGCCCGGGAACGCGCGGCCCAGCTCCTCAGCGGTGCGCCGGGCCCCGACGACCGAGGACCGGAGCCGACGACCCTCGCAGTGCGGGCAGACGAAACCTTCAGGCGGCAGGCCCGTCCCACACCACCGGCAGGCGACCCCGGCCGCGGACGCGCCAAGGGCAAGCGGGCCGGAGCATTCCCGACACCGGCCCGGTGCCCGGCAGTCCTGGCAGCGCAGCGCGGGGACATACCCACGCCGGGGCACCTGGACCAGGACCGGGCCGTGCTGGAGGGCGGAGACCGCGGTCCGCCAGGCCACGGACGGCAGCCGGGCCGCACCGGCGGGTCCGTCGCGCACGGCCTCCTCCCCCGCGACGACGACCCTGGCGGCCGCGGCGCGGACCCCTGCCCGGCCCGCGTCAACGGGCCGGTCGACCCCGTCGGCCACCGCGAGCTGCTGCCGGGCAGACCGAGCGAAGCCGCCGCAGAGCACCGCCGCACTGCTCAGCTGCGCGCGGAGCCGCAGCACCTCCCCCACCGCCGGGTATGGCGCCCGGGGCTCCTCGTGAAGGTCGTCGCCGTCGTCCCACCAGGCCACCAGCCCCAGGTCGCGGACCGGGGCGAAGGCCGCGGCCCGCGTGCCCACGACGCAACGGACATGGCCGCGGGAGGCCGTGAGCCAGGCGGTGTAGCGCGCCTGCGGGCCCTGGTCTGCGGTGAGGCGCACGTGGTGCCCGGCTCCAAGGACGTCGAGGAGGGCGGAATCGACGCGGTCCACGTCGCGGTGGTCCGGGACCACGATGACCACCCCCCGACCGGCCCGCAGCGACCACGCCGCCGCGACGGCCAGAGCCTGGGGCCAGTCCTCCTCCGGTGCCGCGCCCGGCAGGGCCAGCCACGACGCCGCTGGGGCCTCACCGGCGGCCACGCGATGCAGCCAGGACGCTCCTGCGGGATACCGACGCCACGGCCCGGGGTCGCCGGCTGGGTGGCGCAAAGCCGCCGGGGCGCTCGGCGGGCGCTCGGTCAACGCGCGCTCGGCCCTGGCGTGCCGTTGTGGTATCGCCAACCGAAGAACATCCGAGGTGGTGCCGCCATAGTGCTTCGCGACCGCCCGACACAGCTCGAGCAGCTCACCGGACAGGACCGGCTCGGTCGACACGACCGCGCGGATCGGGGTCAGCGCGCCCACGTGGCTCGCCACCGCGCGTCGCGCGACGACGAACCCGGTCAGGTCGCGGCCCGCGAAGCGCACCCGCACGGCCACGCCGGGAACTGCCGCAGCGTCGAGGTCCTCCGGAACGGCATACTCGAACTCGCGGTCGAGATGGGCGAGAGGGGTGACGACGACCACGGCCGCGACGGGCAGGCCGGAGGTCGTCATACCGTCAGGGTAGACAGCGGGTGCGACAGCAGAGGGCAGACGAGCCCGGCCCACGTGGGCTCACAGCGCGGAGCGCAGCGCGTCCACCCGGTCCAGACGCTCCCAGGTGAAGGCGTCGTCGACGCCCTCGGCGCTGGTCCGGCCGAAGTGGCCATAGGCCGCGGTCGGTGCGTAGATCGGCCGCAGCAGGTCGAGCTGGTCGATGATCGCTGCCGGGCGCAAGTCGAAGACCGAGGCGATCGCGGCCTGGATGCGCTCGACCGGGGCGGTGTTCGTCCCGAAGGTCTCGAGATACAGCCCGACCGGGTCGGCCGCACCGATGGCGTACGCGACCTGCACCTCGCACCGGTCCGCCAGCCCCGCGGCGACGACATTCTTGGCGACCCATCGGGTCGCATAGGCGGCCGACCGGTCCACCTTCGACGGGTCCTTACCGGAGAAGGCCCCACCGCCGTGGCGGGCCATGCCGCCATAGGTGTCGACGATGATCTTGCGGCCGGTCAGGCCGGCGTCGCCCTTGGGGCCGCCGATCTCGAACCGTCCGGTGGGATTGATCAGGGTGCGATAGCTCGAGATATCCAGCGTCGAGCCGGACTCGGCGAGCTCGGCGAGGACCGGCTCGATGACGTAGTGCCGGACGTCGGGGGCGAGGAGCTCCTCGATGGAGATCTTGTCGGCGTGCTGGCTCGACACGACGACGGTGTCGAGGCGGACCGGCCGGTCGCCGTCGTACTCGATGGTCACCTGGGTCTTGCCGTCCGGACGCAGGTAGGGGACCTCCTTGCTCCGGCGGACCGCGCTGAGCCGCTCGGCGAGCCGGTGGGCGAGGTGGATCGGCAGTGGCATGAGCTCGGCCGTGTCGCGGCACGCGAAGCCGAACATCAGGCCCTGGTCACCGGCACCCTGCTTGTCGTAGGCGTCCCGGTCCTCGCCGACCCGGTTCTCGTAAGCGGTGTCGACGCCCTGGGCGATATCCGGGCTCTGCTGGCCGATCGAGACCGACACCCCGCAGGAGTCCCCGTCGAAGCCCTTGACCGAGGAGTCGTAGCCGATCCCGGTGACCGTCCGGCGGACGATCGACGGGATGTCGACATACCCCTCGGTCGTCACCTCGCCGGCGACGTGGACCAGTCCGGTGGTGACGAGGGTCTCGATGGCGACCCGCGCACGGGAGTCCTGCTCGAGCATGGCGTCGAGGATGCTGTCCGAGATCTGGTCGCAGATCTTGTCCGGGTGTCCCTCGGTGACCGACTCCGACGTGAACAGACGTCCGGACACAGGTTTGCTCCTTACAGGGGTTGGGCGGCGGGAGGATCCTACCGTGCGAGCAGGTCGGCGACGGCCCGCCAGACCGCCTCCGCGACGGCGCGTTTGGTCGTCGGGCCGACGACAGTCACCTCGTCGTTGTCGGGTCGCAGCAGGTATGCCGTCGAGGTGTCCTGGCCGAAGGTCTTATCCACACCGACCTCGTTGGCGACGAGGAGGTCGCATCCCTTGCGGGCCAGCTTGGCGCGGGCATGGTCGAGCACCGTGCCCTGCTCGTCACCGGTCTCTGCGGCGAACCCGACGATGACCGGGGACGTGGCTCCCGCAGCGGCGCGCTCGGCGACAAGGCCGGCAAGGATGTCGGGATTGCGCACCAGCTCGATCGTCGGCGCCGACTCGGTGCCGTCGTCAGTCTTCTTGATCTTCGCGCCCTGGTAGTGCGCGGGCCGAAAGTCCGCGACGGCCGCGCACATGACGATGACGTCCGCGGTCGATGCCGCCGAGCGGACGGCGGCCTGCAGCTCCAGGGCGGTCTGGACCGGCAGGCACTCGATGGCGCCGGCGGTCGGCCCGGACGGGGCGGGCATATTGCAGGAGACCAACCGAACCTCGGCGCCGAGCTCGACGGCCACCTCCGCGAGGGCACTGCCCTGCTTGCCCGACGAGCGGTTGCCGAGGTAGCGGACCGGGTCGAGCGGTTCCCGGGTGCCACCCGCAGTGACGACGACGCGCCGGCCGGTCAGGGGGCCGCTGGCTCCCGGGGTCGACGTGCCGACCCGGGCGAGGACCTCGCGGCAGGCGGCATACAGCTCGATGGCCTCGGGAAGGCGGCCCGGGCCGGTATCTGCACCGGTAAGGCGACCGGACGAGGGCTCGATCACCTCGACGCCGCGCCGCCGCAGCAGGGCGACATTGGCGACGGTCGCCGGGTGCTCCCACATTTCGGTGTGCATCGCCGGGGCCACGACCACCGGGCAGCGCGCCGTCAGCAGGACGCTTGTCAGCAGGTCGTCGGCCAGACCGTGGGCGGCCCGGGCGAGCAGATCCGCCGTCGCGGGGGCCACCACGACGAGGTCGGCCTCCTGACCCAGGCGGACGTGCGGCACCTCGTGGGCCTGCGCCCACACATCGGTCTGGACCGGCCGTCCGGACAGCGCGGCCCAGGTCGTCTCGCCGACGAAGTGCAGCGCCGCCCGGGTGGGGACGACGGTCACGTCATCGCCAGCTTCGCGGAAGAGCCGCAGTAGCGCGCAGGCCTTGTAGGCCGCGATGCCGCCGCTGACACCGAGGACGACACGCATGGGCGTGGGCCTACGCCTCCTGGCGCTCGCAGGTGAGCAGTCCGCCGTCGATCTCGCGCAGGGCGATGGACAGCGGCTTCTCCGAGACCTCGGTCTCCACGAGCGGGCCGACGTAGTCGAGGAGCCCCTCCTGGAGCTGACCGTAGTAGGCGTTGATCTGACGGGCCCGCTTCGCCGCGAAGATGACGAGTGCGTACTTGCTGTCGGCCGCCTCGAGCAGGTCATCGATGGGCGGGTTGGTGATCCCGATGGGGTTCGCCAGAGTTCCGGACACGGGTCGTCTCGTTTCGTCGTCGGTGGGGTGCTGGGTCGTCAGCCGGTGCGCCCGGCCTGGCCCGATCTCATCCATGATACGAGTTCCTCGCTCGCCCGTCGGACATCGTCGTTGACGATGACGACATCGAACTCCGCCTGGGCCGCCATCTCACGCTCCGCGGTGGCCAACCGGACGGCTCGCTCCTGCGCCGTCTCGGTCCCCCGGCCGACCAACCGGCGGCCGAGCTCCTCCCAGGACGGCGGGGCCAGGAAGACAAAGAGCGCCTCCGGCAGGGTGACCTTGACCTGGCGGGCACCCTGGAGGTCGATCTCGAGCAGGGCCAGCTGCCCCGACGCGAGCGCTCGTTCGACCGGCCCCCGCGGTGTGCCGTACTGAGCCGCCCCATGGACCGTCGCATGCTCGAGAAACTGCCCGGCCTCGACCAGCCGGTCGAACTCCGCCTCGTCGACGAAGTGGTAGTGGACCCCGTCGACCTCGCCCGGGCGCGGCTTGCGGGTGGTCATGGACACGGACAGCCACACTTGCGGGAAATGGGCCCGGACGTATGCCGCGATGGTCCCCTTCCCGACGGCGGTCGGTCCGGCAAGGACGGTCAGACGGCGAGCGGGTGTGGGGTCAGCGGCCCCTGCGCTCACGAGTACTTCTCGACGAGGGCCGCGATCTGGTTCGCACCCAGGCCGCGCACCCGGCGGGACTCGGAGATCCCCACCTCCGCCATGATCTGCCGGGCACGGACCCGGCCGATGCCAGGCAGCGACTCCAGGAGCGCCGACACGCGCATCTTGCCGATGACGTCGTCGGTCTTGCCCGCGTCGATGACCTCGGACAGGGACCCGGCCGAGTATTTGAGGCGGTGCTTGACCGCAGCCCGGCTCCGACGGGCGGCGGCCGCCTTCTCCAAGGCGGCGGCTCGCTGCTCCGGGGTCAGCTCGGGAAGGGCCACAGGAACTCCTACGGGTGAGTGCACGGTATGCGGAAACTTATCCTCGCCCATCGGCCGGGCGCAACGCGCCGACGGTCGCCGGTTACCCTACGGCAGCAGCAGCGGCCCGGAAGGCGTCGACGCAGGCCCGCACGTCGTCCTCGGAGTGCGCCGCCGACAGCTGGACCCGGATCCGGGCCCGACCGACCGGCACCACCGGGAACGAGAAGGCGATGACGTACACGCCGTTGGCGAGCATGTGGTCGGCGACGGCGGCCGCCCGGCGGGCCCCGTCCTCCCCGGGGAACATCACCGGGGTGATCGGGTGGCTGCCGGGGAGCAGGTCGAAGCCGGCCTGCGTCATCAGCGACCGGAAGAGCGTCGCATTCGCGGCGAGCCGTTCCCGCAGCTCACCGGCCTCGCGGGCGAGCCGGACCGCGGTGAGCGAGCCGGCGACGACCGCCGGGGCGACCGAGTTGGAGAACAGATAGGGACGGGACCGCTGCCGGAGCAGGTCGACGACCTCCTGGTGTCCGCTGACATAGCCACCGGACGCGCCCCCGAGGGCCTTGCCGAGGGTGCCGGTGACAAGGTCGACCTGGTCCTGGACCCCGAACATCTCGGGCGTCCCGCCGCCGGTCGCCCCGACGAAGCCAATGGCGTGCGAGTCGTCGACGAGGACGAGGGCGTCATACCGGCGGGCGAGCTCGCAGATCCCGGGAAGGGGCGCGTACGAGCCATCCATCGAGAAGACCCCGTCGGTGACGACGACGCGGCGGTGCGCGCCGGCGCTGGCCTTGAGCTGGACCTCGAGGTCGGCGAGGTCGGCATTGCGGTACCGGTACCGCGCCGCCTTGCTCAGCCGGATGCCGTCGATGATCGAGGCGTGGTTGAGCTCGTCGGAGATGATCGCGTCCTGCTCGCCGAAGAGGGTCTCGAAGACACCCCCGTTGGCGTCGAAGCAGGACGAGTAAAGGATCGTGTCGTCGGTGCCGACCAGGTCGCTGATCGCCCGCTCGAGGTCCCGGTGCTGGCTTTGTGTGCCGCAGATGAACCGGACGCTGGCCATCCCGAAGCCCCACTCGTCCAGGGCCCGGTGGGCGGCCGCGACGACCTCGGGGTGGTCGGCCAGCCCGAGGTAGTTGTTGGCGCAGAAGTTCAGCGCCGGGCCCGCTGTCGTCGTGATGTGCGCGGACTGGGCGCTGGTCAGCTCACGCTCGCGCTTGTACAGGCCCGCCGCCTCGATCTCACGCAGCGTCTGGGACAGCTCGGCCCGCACCACGGTGCCGGCCCCGTCGACAGTGCTCATCGCGCTCCCTCGCTCCAGTCCATGACGACCTTGCCGCACTCCCCAGACCGGGCCGCGGCGAAGGCGTCCGCCCAGCGGTCGGCCGGGAACCGGTGGGTGATGACCGAGGACACCGCCGCCTTGAGCGGCTCGGACGTCGAGAGCATCGAGCTCATGTAGTACCACGTCTCGAACATCTCCCGGCCGTAGATGCCCTTGAGCGTGATCATGTGGGTGATGACCCGCCCCCAGTCGATGGCGAAGGGGCCCTTCGGCAGCCCGAGCATGGCGACCTTCGCGCCGTGGTTGAGGTTGGCCAGCATCTCCTCGACCGCCGAGGGGGCACCGGACATCTCCAGCCCGATGTCGAAGCCCTCCTTCATGCCCAGCCGGCGCTGCGCGTCCTTGACCCGGGTCGTCGCGACATTGACGGCGAGGTCGGCGCCGGCCTGGGTGGCCAGGGCCAGGCGGTAGTCCGATACATCGGTGACGACGACGTGCTTGGCGCCGGCGTGCTTGGCGATTGCCGCGGCCATCACCCCGATCGGGCCGGCGCCGGTGACCAGGACGTCCTCGCCGACCAGCGGCCACTGCAAGGCGGTGTGGGTGGCATTGCCCAGCGGGTCGAAGACCGCGCCCAGGTCGGGGTCGATGTCCTCGGGCTGGACCCAGACATTGGTCGCGGGGACGACCACATAGTCGGCGAAGGCGCCGTCGCGGTTGACGCCCACCCCGATGGTGTTGATGCAGACGTGGCGGCGGCCGGCGCGACAGTTGCGGCAGTGGCCGCAGACGATATGCCCCTCACCCGACACCCGGACCCCCACCCGGACCGCGGACCCGGCCGGGACGTCCTCGCCGACCTCGACGACCTCGCCGTAGAACTCGTGCCCGATGACCATCGGGGCGTGCACCGTGGACGCGGCCCAGTCGTCCCAGTGCTCCAGGTGCAGGTAGGTGCCGCACAGCCGGGCACGGAGCACCCTGATCTTCACATCGAGCGGGCCGCAGACCGGCTCGGGCCGGTCGACCAGCTCCAGCCCGGGTCCGGCGGTCAGTTTGGTGAGGGCGCGCACGGAGGTCCTTCCGACAACGACGGCGGTATGCCGGCCCGCGGGTCGCGCCGGTCCGGCATACCGAATGTATCGCCCCGTCAGGCGGGCCGCCCCACCCCTGCCCTGCACCCTCGCGCGCCGCGTGGAAGGACGCCAGAGCCCGCCCTGGGATGGGGCGGGCTCCGGTGCGGGGCTGGCGGTCGGGTCAGCCGCCGGGGATGACGACGCTGGTCACCGCGGTGCCGTCGGTGTAGAGCTGGAGCACCTCGCGGCCGAGGTTGCCGATGACATAGCCGGGAGGCAGAAGGGTCGTCGTGAGGTGATAGGTGGTCCGCACGTCGGTGGCCACCCAGTCGTTGACATCGCTGCCGGTGTAGCGGCGCAGGACGATGTCGTAGCCGTCGCCGACGGCGGTGGCGGACTCGACGTGGCCCTGGTCGTAGTACCGCAGCCCGCCGGTGGCTGCCGGGAAGGTGGTGGCCTTGGCGATCGTCTCGAGGTCCGTGACGACGGGGGCA
>RRZU011426894.1_pt1 | contig 26730 bp, 27 predicted proteins | sample 2165561 | NCBI WGS metagenome assembly RRZU01 (sample SAMN10456909, study PRJNA506462) | wastewater metagenome | isolation source: wastewater sludge | place: USA: Moscow, Idaho | reverse complement strand
CCAAAACCGAAGTGACGAAACCACTTTGTGGTATAATCATCTCTTCCGTCTCGCCTTCGCTGCAGCAGCGAAGAAAGCGAACTATACGCAAACCAAAACCAACCGTCAACACGCATTCGCAAATATCTACGCAGTAATTCGACAACTCGCTAAAAATTAAAAGAATTTTATACGAGACGGAATTAAAGAAATACCCGGTGATACGGCAAAACAAAGCCGAACAACAGTGCAAAAAGCTTTCAGGCAGCCTACAAAGGCTGCCTGAAAGCATATTGACTCCAAGTTTTATTCTTTACTACTCAATAAATCCAACATTGTCTGCGTATCCGCCAAACCCACTCGGGTTTGCGCCAAGCGGGCGGTTTCCATACCCAACACGCGATACAACGGCTGCTCTGAAGCCGATAATACTTTAAGGTGTGCTGCTACCGTGGCTGCGTCGCCGCGCACAATCGGCCCGGTTAGGGCTTGCTGTGGCGGCAAATCGGCCAATTGGTTTAAGTTTTGCTGCATTAAACTGTGCACCAGCACGGCGGCCACGGTTTCAGGCAGCCCTGTATTGATTAAGATACTGCGCGCATAAGCATTAAGCGTAACCAAATAATTGGCGCTTACCGACAAGGCTGCGTGGTAGCGGCTTTTGTCTTGTGCAGCGATGGTAAACGGCTGCAAGCCGGCCGCAACGGCCAAGTTATGCAATAGCGGCAATGCCGATGCATCGCCCTCAACCGCACAAAAATGGCCGTGCAGTTGCGTAATCGCCGTAGCCACTTCGGCAAAGGCATAAACGGGATGCAAGCTGCCAAGCGACACGCCTTTGCCTGCCAATTGGCGAAAAATATGGCTGCTGTGCGCACCGCTAAAGTGCAGCACGGTGGTTTGCGCCGACAGCCACGGCAAATTTGCCAATAATGCATCCACAGCCTCGATGGCGTCGTCTTTAACGCCCACCACCACAATATCGGCTTCAGGCAGCGTGTGTATATCGGCACAATGCTGCCCGCCCGCCACCTGCCCAAGCAGCTGTTGTGCCGAAGCTGGACTTCGGCTCCATACACCGTGCAGGCAATAGCGCCCGCTTCGCTGCCACAATACAGCCAAGGTTTGCGCCACTTTGCCTGCGCCCACAATATGAAAACTGGGTACTGGAACCATCTGTCGCTCGCTTTGTCATCATTGGATTGCGTACCCTACCACCATCCGCGGGCAATATACCAGCACCATTAAGCTGATTGAAGCGCACCGCGTTACCCTGTACACTTAAGTGCTTTTGATTTACCGGCTTTAAACCGCCGCCGATTGGTTGCCATGAATTCTGCTTTTGATGTCAAATCCACGCGCTTGGATGCGCTGGCCATCCAGCTGCAAACCGATGATATAGCCGCCATTCAAGCGGATTTGCAGCAGCGCCTGTCTCGCTTTGGCGATTTACACAGCATGCCGTTTACCTTAGATGCGCATGCCTTGAGCCATCCTGCCTCGCTGGACTTAGGGCGCTTGATTGCCATTTTTGCCAAAAATGGCCTACGCATTATTGCCCTTCGCCACAACGATGAACATTGGGCGGCGTTGGCCAAACAGCATCGGCTGGCGTTTAGTCTGCTGCCACAAGAGCGGGCAGACGATAAAATACGCCAAGTAGTGCAAGCAACCGAAGCCAAACAAACAAATACGGCAACCGCAGCACCCGTTGCCGCCCCGCCCCCGGCAGCCATGTCTACGGTGGTAGTGGATCGCCCCATTCGTACCGGCCAGCAAGTGTATGCCGAAAATGCCGACCTGATTGTACTGGCCTTGGTGAGCGAAGGAGCGGAAATCATTGCCGATGGCAATATCCACGTTTACGGCCCTTTACGCGGCCGGGCGCTGGCTGGCGCGGCTGGCAATAAACAAGCACGCATTTTTGCGCAGTCGATGCAGGCGGAATTGGTGTCGGTGGCGGGGATTTACCGGGTATTCGACCAAAATCTGCCGCCGCATCTGCACCATAAAGCCGTACAAATCCATTTACAGGACGACCGCTTGGTGATTGCGCCCATTCAGGCTGCCTGAAACCATTGATTGCAGCACCCCATAAATTTATTTCAAACAAACAATCCATAAAAGGAATTACCGTGGCAAAAATCATCGTAGTCACCTCAGGCAAGGGTGGTGTTGGTAAAACCACCACCAGTGCCAGCTTGGCCGCCGGTTTGGCCCTCCTCGGTCACAAAACCGCCGTTATCGACTTTGACGTGGGCTTGCGCAATCTGGATTTGATTATGGGCTGCGAACGCCGCGTGGTGTACGACCTGATTAATGTGATCCAGGAAGAAGCCACCCTGAACCAAGCACTGATTAAAGACAAGCACTGCGACAATCTCTATATCCTGCCCGCTTCACAAACTCGCGACAAAGACGCGCTTTCCCGCGAAGGCGTGGGCAAAGTACTCAAAACCTTGGTTGACAACATGGGCTTTGAATATGTGATTTGCGACTCCCCTGCTGGCATTGAGCAAGGTGCTTTAATGGCCTTGTATTTTGCCGATGAAGCGATTGTGACCACCAATCCCGAAGTCTCCAGCGTGCGCGATTCCGACCGCATTTTGGGCATTTTATCCAGCAAGAGCCGCCGCGCCGAACAAGGCGAAGCGCCGGTAAAAGAGCATTTACTGATTACCCGCTATTCACCCGAGCGGGTAGAAAAAGGTGAAATGTTGTCGGTGGAAGACATTTGCGACATCTTGCGCATTCCGCTGATTGGCGTGATTCCTGAATCTCAAAATGTGCTGCAAGCCTCCAACTCCGGCTCGCCGGTGATTCATTTGAATGACACCGTTGCCGCCGAAGCCTATAAAGATGTGGTGGCACGTCTGATGGGTGAAGACCGCCCTATTCGCTTTTTGGAAGCCGAGAAAAAAGGCTTGCTCAAACGCTTGTTCGGGGGTTAAGCCATGTCATTGATTGAGTTTTTATTCGGCAAAAAGCAAACCAGCGCCCAAACCGCCCGCGACCGCTTGCAAATCATCATTGCGCAAGAACGCGTGAAAGACCAAGCACCTGACTATCTGCCCACCTTGCAAAAAGAGCTGCTGGAAGTATTGTCCAAATACGTGCATGTGTCGCTGGAAGACATCCGCATTTCGCAGGAAAAACAAGATGGCGTGGATGTGTTGGAGCTCAACATCACCCTACCGGATGCTCCCAAAAAAGGCGATGTATGACCCTTACCGAACTGCGTTACATTGTGGCCGTGGCGCAAGAGCGCCACTTTGGTCGCGCTGCCCAGCGCAGCTTTGTCAGCCAACCCACCTTATCGATTGCGATTAAAAAATTGGAAGAAGAGCTGGGCGTGTCTTTGTTTGATCGCAGCAGCAACGAAGTAATCACCACCGAAGCGGGTGAGCGCATCGTGATGCAGGCACGCCGCGTGTTGGAAGAAGCCGAACGCATCAAAACCTTGGCCAACGAAGAGCAAAACGAGCTGGAAGGCGTGTTTAAACTGGGGCTGATTTTCACTGTGGCGCCCTATTTGCTGCCCAAGCTGATTGTGACGTTGCGCGGTATTGCACCGCAAATGCCGCTGCAATTGGATGAAAACCACACCGAATCGCTCACCGATGCCTTAAAAAAAGGCGATTTGGACGCAGCGGTGGTGGCCGAGCCGTTTCACGAGCCGGGCATTGTGACCACGCCTCTGTATGACGAAGCCTTTTTTGTGATTGTGCCCAAAGGCCATCCGTTTGAAGAGCTGGATGCTGTAAGCCCTACTGCCTTGGCCGAAGAACGGGTATTGCTGCTCACCGAAGGCAATTGCATGCGCGACAACGTGCTGGCCAGCTGCAGCGAACTGGCCTCGCGCCAAAAAATACAAGGCTTGGCCAACACCATTCAAGGCAGCTCCATCAACACCATCCGCCATATGGTGGCCAGCGGCTTAGGCATCAGCATCTTGCCCGCCACCGCGCTTACCGAAAACGACCACCTGCTGTTCAGCATTGTGCCGTTTGAACACCCCAGCCCACAGCGGCGCATCGCCTTGGCCTCACGCCGCAATTTCGTGCGCCCGCAAGCATTGGCGGCAATTAAATCGGCGATTATCACCTCCAAATTGGCCGGAGTACAGTTTGTGGCGGCGGAAAATTAAATTGCCATCACCCATAAAAAAGCGCACCGAATGGTGCGCTTTTTTATTTTGTAGCGAGAAAAACAAGCGCAATCAGGCTGCCTGAACAGCACTTTTTGTACAACGGAAGCTTAAATTATTGTCGTGCCAACTCCTGTTGCAAGGCACGAATATTCGCTTCGCGGTCGGCCACGGTTTGCTGGAGAGTGCGGGCTCGGGCGGTATTGCCTTGTTGTTGCGCTTGCTGCAATTGCTGTTTTTCGCGATTCAGGGCGCGTTGTTCGGCGGCGATGTCGCGCTGAATCAATTGCTTGGGCGTAAGCGGTTTCGGTGGCGGGGCTACGCGTGCGGGTGCTGGGGCAGCTTTGGGCGCAGGCGCAGTACGGCGCAAACGGATTTGCAAGGGCGGCGTGCTTTGGCGCGGCAATACGCGTACATCGTCCATGGCAGGCAATGTGCCGCCTTGCCACAGCTGTTGCGCCGCCTTATCTTGGCTTGCGCCCAAAGCCTGCGCAGGCTGGCATTCAACGCTAAAGGGCTCGGAAGCATACACCGCCGCCCCGTTGGCATCCGGACAAACATAGGCCGGTGTTTGTGCCGCCAGCCACGGCGCAGCCAGCATGACCACACCGGCATAGATTATCGGCTTCATGTGTCTTCTCCTGCCGCGGCTTCCACCCAAGCGGCAGGCCACGGCGGCGGTGCGTCGGCACGAATATCCATCTGTTCACCCTGATACACAAACACCAGCCGCTGCGCATGTAGAAATACCCGCGCAGCGGCTGCGCCGCCATACAGCACATCGCCCAGAATCGGACAACCCAGGCTTTTCATCGCCACGCGCAATTGATGGGTTTTGCCGCTTTGCGGCCACAAGCGGTAACAACGCAAACCGGCTTCTAAGCTCACGCTGTCAAAGCGGGTGCGTGCCGGGTTGTGGCAGCTGCGCAGCAGTTTCCATGCCCCACGCCGCGCCTTGGCCATATCGCCGATTACCCAGCCTTGTTTCTTTATCGGCTTGCCCGCCGCCACTGCCCAATAGGTTTTGTGCATCTGCCCGGCGGCAAACATTTGCGCCAGTGTTGACGCCGCTACCGCATTCAGTGCCAATAGCAACACGCCGGAGGTTACCTTATCCAAGCGGTGCACCAGCCACAAATGCGGCACGCCCAATTGCACCGCCAGCGCCGGTAAAAACGCCACGGCATCCGCTTCTTGCTGCACGCTCACGCCCGCCGGTTTGTTGACGGCCACAAAATCGGCATGGCGGTACAGTATCGCTACCGTGTTTATTTCAGGCAGCCTTATCTCAGGCTGCCTGAAAGCCCCAAACTCAACCGACACCGCATCAGACATACAAGCGCACCAAAGTAAACACACCCAAAGCGCAGAATAACACACAGGCGCCGATGCGCACCGCCTTAAACGGCAGCTTGCCCATTAGCCAAGCCCCGGCAAACACCACCGGCACATTGGCCAGCAACATGCCTAAGGTGCTGCCGCCCACCACCGCCACCACATCATGGTATTTGGCCGCCAACAACACCGTGGCAATTTGGGTTTTGTCGCCGATTTCGGCCAGAAAAAACAGCACCGTGCTGGCGGCAAACGCGCCATAGCGCAAGTAGCGGCTGTCCACATCATCGTCTTTATCCGGCTTGAGCAGCCACAAGCCCACCGCCACAAAACTCAAGCCCACCAGCCAGCCCATTACCAGCGGCGACAGCCATTGCGCCAACCACACGCCCAGCCAAGCCGACACGGCATGATTGAGCAGCGTGGCCACCAAAATACCGGCCACAATTGCGTATTTTTGCGCAAAGCGGGCGGCCAAAAATAAGGCTAAAAGTTGGGTTTTGTCACCGATTTCGGCCAATGCCACGGCCAAGGTAGAAGAGAGAAACGCATCCATATGCAAAGACACCGCAGGCGGGCAGAAAACAAAAGACACCGGCAAACGCCCGCCTGTGGGGTTTGCAGTGTCTTAAGTCTCGTTAATCTGCGCCTTAGGCTCAGACGCGGCAACCATGCAGCAATGTGCAAAGATGTTGATTACCGCTTGAGGCTGCCTGAAACAGCCTCAACAACTACTCCCTTAAGAACGAACGTTAAGAGCGGCGGCATTATAAAACGCCGCCATTGTTTTTTGCAATGAATTTGATAGACATAAGGCTGCCTGAGCGTAAAATGGCCATCAAATGCAAGCATCGTGCCTACACAGCAGCAACACCTCACCATGCTGCATTGCACAACAAATGCTTATGCAAATTCCCTTGACATTGTGTCCAATTTTTTCAAAGATAGCCCCAGAGCCATTGGCATGACGTTTTTATTACACGATTGCACCAATGCGGGCTTTTTTGTGTTTCAGGCAGCCTGTGTTGGCGCAACGATATTTTAGCGCACCATCCAATAGTCGGGCAATTCAACACCTTAGCATTGCCCGCACCCTCAGCCTGCCGATTCGGCAGGCGTATTCCCGTTGCGGATTTAAACAAAGGAAAGAAAAATGAGCACAAGCGGCAAGCATCCTGTTAAAACTTCGACGCTGTTGTTGGCGCTGGCTTTCGGCCTGACTGCCTGCGGCGGCGGCGACAAAGCCCCCGCCGGCGGCAACGAGGCCAAACCAGTAGCACAAGCCGGCGAGCTGGCCGAAAAACAGGAAATTGTGATTAACAACGGCGCCGAGCCCGAATCGCTCGACCCGCATAAAGTTTCCGGCGTACCCGAATCGGGCATTTTGCGCCAATTGTTGGTGGGCTTAACCACCACCGATGCCGATGGCAACACCATCCCCGGCATGGCCGAAAAATGGGAAAGCGCCGACAACAAAACCTGGACTTTCCATCTGCGCGACGCCAAATGGTCTAACGGCGATCCGGTAACGGCCGAAGACTTTGTTTACAGCCTGCGCCGCGTTACCGATCCGGCCACCGCCTCCCCCTACGCCAGCTATCTGGCCGACGCCAAAGTGGTGAACGCACAGGATATTATCGATGGTAAAGCCAAACCCGACACGCTGGGCGTGAAGGCCATCGACCCGAAAACACTGGAAATTACCTTGTCTGAGCCGGTGCCGTATTTTCCCGATATGATGGTGCATACCTCGGTAAAACCGGTTAACCCCAAAGCGGTACAAGAATTCGGCGATAAATGGACGGCACCGGGCAATTTTGTGGCCAACGGCGCCTATAATTTAAAAGAATGGGCAGTCAACAGCCAAATCGTGCTGGAGCGCAACAAAAACTATTACGACGACGCCAACACCACCATCACCAAGGCCACCTTGCTGCCGATTGCCTCACCGCCCACCGATGTGGCACGCTACAAAGCGGGCGAAGTAGACATGAGCTACACCGACTTGCCCTCCGAGCAATTCCAATCGCTGAAACAGGAAATGGGCGATCAGCTCAAAGTATCACCTCTGCTTTGTACTTATTACTACGAGATGAACACCACCAAAGCCCCGTTCGACAACCCCAAAGTGCGCCGTGCGCTGGCCTTGGCCTTGGATCGCGATACCTTGGTGAACAAAGTGATTGGCCGTGGCGAAACCGTGGCCTACCAATACACCCCCAATGCCACCCAAGGCGACAAACCGTTTGAGCCGGAGTGGAGAAATTGGAGCAAAGAGCAACGCATTACCGAAGCCAAAAAACTGCTGGCCGAAGCAGGCTATGGCGACGGCAAGCCGCTGAATTTCGAGCTGCTCTACAACACCAACGAAAACCACAAGAAAAACGCCGTGGCCGCAGCGGCGCTGTGGAAAGAAGCCTTGGGCTTTGTGAATGTAACCCTCACCAACCAAGAATGGAAAACCTATCTGGACAGCCGCCGCACGCAGAAATTCCAGATGGCGCGCGGCGGCTGGTGTGCCGACTACAACGAGCCCTCCAGCTTCCTCAACACCCTCAAAAGCGGCAACAGCAATAACCACGCCAAATACACCAGCACACAGTTCGACAGCCTGATGGACAAAACCCTGCATCCGGACACCACGCCGCAGCAGCGTGCCGACTTATACCAACAGGCCGAAGCGGTGTTGGATGCGGATCAACCGCAAGCCAATGTATACCACTACGTGAGCGCCCGCTTGGTGAAACCCTATATTGCCGGCTACTCCACCAAAGACCCGATGGACAACTGGCAGATTAAAAACCTGTCGATACTGAAGCACTAAATCGGCCTGCATGCCTGTTGCCGCCACAGGCGGCAACAGGCTTTTTTGTGTTTCATACAAATCCTAAAAAATAGCCTTAAATTAACATACACAAAATACAGCTGAGGATTCGGCTTGGCGCATCGGTTTTCACGATTTTAGGTTTGATGCGCCAAGGCGCATCCTATGAGTCAATTTCATTTGGATGAGTTTGAAAATAGTTTATTTTTTAGAATTGGTATCAGGCAGCCCGTCGCCGATATTCTCCAACCGTAAGGTTAAATCATGTTTAAATTTATTTTACGCCGTTGTCTGGAAGCCATTCCCACGCTGTTTTTATTGATAACAGTGTCGTTCTTGCTGATGCGCTATACCCCCGGCAGCCCGTTTACCGGCGAGCGCAATCTGCCCCCGGCGGTGCTGGCCAATATCGAAGCCAAATACGGCCTGAATGATCCGGTAGGCGTTCAATACCTCAATTATTTCAAACAATTGGCACACGGCGATTTCGGCCCTTCGTTTAAATACAAAGATTACACCGTGAATGAACTGCTGGCGCAGGCAGTGCCGGTGTCGCTGGAAATCGGCCTGTACGCCTTTGTGATTGCGCTGTTGCTAGGCGTTACCTTGGGGATTATCGCCGCCTTAAAGCAAAACTCATGGTTCGATTATATTTTAATGGGCTTTGCCATGACCGGGGTGGTGATTCCCAGCTTTGTGAAGGCACCCTTATTGGTGCTGATTTTTGCCATCACCCTCAAATGGCTGCCCGCCGGCGGTTGGAACGGCGGCGCCGCCATCAATATGGTGCTGCCGGTCACCGCGCTGGCGCTGGCCTACACCGCCGGCATCGCACGGATTATGCGCGGCTCGATGATTGAAGTGCTGAACAGCCCGTTTATCCGCACCGCCAAGGCCAAAGGTTTGTCGATGCCGTATATTGTGTTCAAACACGCCTTGCGCCCGGCCATGCTGCCGGTTATCTCCTATTTGGGTCCGGCGCTGGTGGGCATTGTGACCGGCTCGATTGTGATTGAAACCATTTTCGGCCTGCCCGGCATCGGCCAGCTGTTTGTGAACGGCGCGCTCAACCGCGACTATGGCTTGGTGCTCAGCCTCACCATTTTGCTGGGCACACTCACCATTGCTTTTAATGCGGTGGCCGATGTGTTGTATGCGGTGGTGGATCCGAAAATCCGCTATTAGCCGCCTTGATTAAGCCGCATACGCTGCCTGAAATGGATTGATTTTCTTCAGGCAGCCTGTGATTAATTGATTTCCTTCAGGCCGCCTTTCAGGCAGCCTGAACACCATAACAAAACCACTTTAAAGAACACCCACCATGATGATCAGTAAAAAACAGGCCAATGCGCTTGCCCAAATGGCAGACGAGGCCGAAATTAAGGGGCGCAGCCTGTGGCAAGACGCTTGGCGGCGCTTTCGCCACAATAAAGCCGCACTGGTGAGCAGCGTGTTGTTGCTGTTGATTACCGCTTTTATCCTGCTGGCACCGGCGCTGGCGCCGTTTGGCTATGCCGATACCGACTGGGGCAATATGCAATCGGCTCCCTCTTTTGCCAACCAACATTATTTCGGCACCGATTCGCTCGGGCGCGATTTGCTGGTGCGCACCGCCGTGGGCGGGCGCATTTCGCTGATGGTGGGCTTGGTGGGCGCTTTAGTAGCGGTGCTGGTGGGCACGGTATACGGCGCGGTTTCCGGCTATGTGGGCGGCATTTTGGATATGCTGATGATGCGTTTTCTGGAAATCCTCAATGCCTTTCCGTTTATGTTTTTTGTGATTTTGCTGGTGACCTTCTTTGGCCGCAACCTGATGTTTATTTTTGTGGCCATCGGCTTGGTGTCGTGGCTGGACGTGGCGCGGATTGTGCGCGGGCAAACACTGAGCCTCAAACGCAAGGAATTTATTGAGGCCGCGCAAGTGGGCGGCGTATCGCAGCGCAACATTGTGCTGCGCCACATCGTGCCCAATGTGTTGGGCGTGGTGGTGGTGTATGCCTCGCTGCTGGTGCCGAGCATGATTTAGTTTGAATCGTTTTTGAGCTTTTTGGGCTTGGGCGTACAAGAGCCGATGACCAGCTGGGGCGCCTTGCTGCAAGACGGCGCGCAAACCATGCAGGTAGCCCCGTGGCAATTGCTGGTGCCTTCGGCGTTTCTGGTGCTCACCCTGTTTTGTTTTAATTTTATCGGCGACGGCCTGCGCGATGCGCTGGACCCGAAAGACCGCTAGGAGCGCGCCATGAGTTTGCTGCAAGTACGCGATTTGCGCGTGACCTTTGCCACCGAAGACGGCGATGTTACCGCCGTAAACGACCTGAATTTTGATTTACACCAAGGCGAAACCTTGGGCATTGTGGGCGAATCCGGATCCGGTAAATCGCAAACCGCGTTTGCCTTAATGGGCTTGCTGGCCAAAAACGGCCGCACCCAAGGCTCGGTATTGTTTGAAGGCAAAGAAATCTTGGGGCTGCCTGAAAAACAGCTCAACCGCATTCGTGCCGAAGAAATCGCCATGATTTTCCAAGACCCGATGACTTCGCTCAATCCTTATATGCGCGTGGGCGAGCAGCTGGCCGAAGTGCTGCGCCTGCACAAAGGCATGAGCAAAGACGCCGCCTGGGCCGAATCGGTGCGCATGCTCGAAGCGGTGAAAATTCCCGAAGCCAAAAACCGCATCGGCATGTATCCGCATGAATTTTCCGGCGGTATGCGCCAGCGCGTGATGGTGGCCATGGCCTTGCTGTGCCGCCCCAAATTGCTGATTGCCGACGAACCCACCACTGCGCTGGACGTTACCGTGCAAGCGCAAATCATGGCTTTGCTGAACGATCTGAAGCGCGACTTCAACACCACCATCATCATGATTACCCACGACTTGGGCGTGGTGGCGGGTATTTGCGACCACGTGCTGGTGATGTATGCCGGGCGCACCATGGAATACGGCACGGTAGACGATATTTTCTACCGCCCCAGCCATCCTTACAGCATCGGCCTCTTGGGCGCCGTGCCGCGCTTAAACGACGACGTGGCCGAGCTCACCACCATTGCCGGCAATCCGCCCAACTTATCGCGCCTGCCGCCGGGCTGCCCCTTCCAGCAACGCTGCTTGCATGTGCACGACATCTGCCGCCATACTGCGCCGCCGCTGCAACAACTGCCCGGCCAGCGCCAGCGTGCCTGCCATTGGCTGCCTGAAGGCGGCCTGCCCCTCACCCCCAGCACAGGAGCACGCCCATGACATCGCCCTTACTCAGCGTGCGCCATATTCAGGTAGCCTTTAACATCAAACAAAAAGGCGCTTGGTTTTGGCAAAAACCGGCCACCCTCAAAGCCGTAAACGATGTGTCTTTCGAGCTGGCCGCCGGCGAAACCTTGGGCATCGTGGGCGAATCCGGCTGCGGCAAATCCACCTTGGCGCGCGCCATCATCGGCTTGGTGAAAGCCCGTTCCGGCAGCATTGTGTTTGAAGGCGACGAACTGTTGGGCTTGGGCCGCAAGGCCATGCGCCTGAAGCGCAAAGACATCCAAATGATTTTCCAAGACCCGCTGGCGTCGCTCAACCCCCGCATGACCGTGGGCGACATCATCGCCGAGCCGCTGCAAACCCATTACCCCACGCTCAAAAAAGCCGATATCCAAGCGCGGGTAAAAGCCATTATGGCCAAAGTGGGCTTGCTGCCGAATCAGATTAACCGCTACCCGCACGAATTTTCCGGCGGCCAATGCCAGCGCATCGGCATCGCCCGCGCGCTGATTCTGGAGCCCAAGCTGATTATTTGCGACGAGCCGGTGAGTGCGCTGGATGTGTCGATTCAAGCGCAAGTGATTAACCTGCTTAAGCAAATCCAAAAAGAAATGGGCTTGGCGCTGATTTTTATCGCCCATGATTTATCGGTGGTGAAACACATTGCCGACCGCGTATTGGTGATGTATCTGGGCAACGCCGTGGAGCTGGGCACCGACAAAGCCGTTTACAGCCGACCCACGCACCCCTACACTCAAGCGCTGATGTCGGCCGTGCCGCTGCCCGACCCCGATGCCGAGCGCAGCAAAACCATCCAACTCTTGCCCGGCGACTTGCCCAGCCCCATCAACCCGCCTTCCGGCTGCGTATTCCGCACCCGCTGCCCCATTGCCGACGCCGCCTGCGCCGACACCAAGCCGCTGCTGGCGGGTACCGCCCACCACCAAACCGCCTGCTTAAAAAACAGCGTGGCAGCGGAGTAAGTGCGGCGCAGCGCTTTCATTGATAGGCAACCCCGTTTCAGGCAGCCCTAAAGGCTGCCTGAACCTTTTTTACCGCCATACCCTTTACACTGCCTTTTGTTCTGTGTCAGGCTATGACCATTTCCCACCACCGTCGCACCGGGTCATGGCCATGAATTCCTCCACCAAATTTTATTCGCTGTTTGGCAGCGTGTTTTTTCTGTTTGCCGGCTATGGCCTGTTTTTGAATTCCGCCGGGGTGAAGCTAGCGCAAATGGGGGTGAACAACATTGCCATTGGCGCGCTGAATGCGGCTTTTTTTGTGGGCGCAGCCTTAAGTGCAGTGGTGGCACACCGCATTGTGTCGCGCGTAGGGCACATCCGCAGCTTCAGCGTGTTTGGTGCGGTATTTGCCATGGCCGCCTTGGGTCATATGATGATGGAAAATCTGTGGCTGTGGGCGGCGCTGCGGGTTTTGCTGGGCTTTTGCTATTTCAGTATTTTAATGGTGGTGGAAAGCTGGTTTACCGAGCGCAGCCTGCCGCGCAAACGTGCCAAAGTGCTGGCCATCTACAATGTGGTGTATTACGTGGCGTTTACCGCCGGTATCGCCCTGCTCAGCCTAAAGCTCTCCAGCAGCAATATTTTTACTTTGGCGGCCATTTTGGTGATGGCGGCGATGCTGCCGGTGGGGCTGACCAAAATCGCCGAGCCCGCCTTGCCGCCGCGCCAACGCATCAGCCTGCCGCACTTGCTGGCGATTGCGCCGCTGGCATTGGTGGGCAGCTTTTTGGCGGGGATTATGGTAAACGGCTTTTTCACCATGTCGTCGGTGTTTTTGCTGCAACAAGGGTTTAATTTGCAACAGATTTCGCTGTATCTGATGCTGGCGATGCTGGGCGGCTTTGTGGTGCAGTTTCCGGTGGCGCGTTTATCCAACCGCTACGGGCGGCGCAATATTATTTTGATGTGGGCGGTGCTGGCCGCAGCCACCGCGCTGGCGGTATTGCTGGCGATGTGGTTTTGGCCCGGCTCGTTATTGCCGCATTACATCACCGCCTTTGTGTTCGGTTGCAGCCTGTTTACTTTGTATTCATTGAGCTTGGCACGCGCCAACGATGTGCTGCCCAATAATATGAACACGGTGGAAATCAGCCGCAGCCTGCTGTTTTGCTACGGCATGGGCTCGCTGGCGGCACCTTTACTCTTGGGCGTGGCCATGGAGCAGGCGCGCCACTACGGCTTTTACGGTGTGTATTTGGTGTGCGCTTTGCTGTTGGCGCTCTTTGCTTGGCGGCAAAAACCGGTGCCGCAAGCCGAACGCAGCGTGTTTGTGGGCATGCCCGGCGACAGCGGCGCGGTGATTGCCGACCTAGATCCGCGCAACGAAGCCGCCCACGAGCCGTTTGATGCCGCCGCCGCGCAAGCGCATGTGGATACCGCCAATCAAGACACCCCAAATCCGGAGCAAGACAAAGCCGACACACCACCGGCTGCCTGAAATCTGTATTTTTACCGAAAGGATGCGATGATGTTGCGTGCTTGGCTTTTTCTGGGCGCACTGCTGGGTGCGGCCGCTGGCGGCTATGTGCCGCTGCTGTGGGGCGGCAGCTTGTGGTCGCTGAGCAGTGTATTATTGAGTGTAGCGGGCGGCTTGGCCGGTATCTGGCTGGGCTTTAAAATCGATGCCGCCATGGAAGATTGAAAATCAAGGAAACCATCATGTCTGAGCTGGAAAAACAATACCGCGTCAAACCCGGCGCACGCCTGAAACTGGCCGATTATGACCCGGCCGACAAAAGCCAAACCGCCAACGACAAAGCCGCGCGCAATGCCCAAGTGGCCGCACTGGCGCCGCAACTGGATGCCCTGCAAGACCTGCTCTATGCCGAAGGCAAACGCAAAGTGCTGGTGGTGCTGCAAGGCATGGACACCTCCGGCAAAGACGGCACCATCCGCAAAGTATTCCAAAATGTAGACCCGTTGGGCGTGCGTGTGCAGGCTTTTAAAGCACCCACCGAAACGGAGCTGGCGCACGATTATTTGTGGCGCATCCACCAAGTGGTGCCGCGCAGCGGCGAATTGGTGATTTTCAACCGCAGCCACTACGAAGACGTGTTGGTCACGCGCGTAAAAGGCTGGATAGACCAAGCCGAAACCGAGCGCCGCCTTGCCCACATCAACGATTTTGAACGCCTGCTGGCCGAAACCGGCACCACCATCATCAAATTTTTTCTGCATATTTCCAAAGACGAGCAGCGCGAACGCCTGCAAGAGCGCATCGACAATGCCGATAAAAACTGGAAATTCAACCCCGGCGATTTGGAAGACCGCAAGCTGTGGGATGCGTTTCAGGCGCAATACGAAACCGTCATCGCCGCCACCAGCAGCGCAGCGGCACCGTGGTATATCATCCCCGCCGATTCCAAATCCGCCCGCAACCAGCTGATTCTGGAAATCCTTATCGAGCGCCTCAATGCCTTAGACATGCAGTATCCACAAGTGGATACCCGCGATTGGCCGAAAACAGTGGAATAACATGCGGCTTTTGCATCACTAAAATATTTTCAGGCAGCCTAAAGGCTGCCTGAAAACACATTAAACTCGTCTATCTTCCATTTAATCCGCGTGCGCAATTTCCGCACAAATCCGCAATACATCGGCGCCGAACTTATCGATTTTGGCCTCGCCCATGCCGTAAATATCGGCCAAATCGGCGTGTTGTTGCGGCGGGTTTTGCACGATATTTTGCAAGGTGCGGTCGGGGAATACCACGTAGGCGGGCACATTATCATCGGCCGCACGCTGTTTGCGCCAGGCGCGCAAGGCTTGCCACAGGCGTTCTTCGCGTTCGGTGCGCAGCCAGCTGTCTTTAAGCGCCACGCTGCTGGTTTTTTCGCGTTTCAACGGCCGCAGCCATACCGTGGCTTCACCTTTGAGCACGGCGCGGGCGGCGTCGGTGAGCTGCAAGGCTTGGCGGGGCGACAATTCGATGTTCAGGTAGCCTGAGGCGATGCACTGGCGGGCCACGCTGCGCCATTCTTTGTCGGTCAGCGTGCTGCCGATGCCAAAGGTAGACAAATTTTGGTGTTGAAAGCGCACCACCCAATCGCTTTCTTTGCCGCGCAGCACATCGATGACATGGCCGGTGGCAAAGGTTTGGCCCACGCGATAGGCGCAAGAGAGCAGCTTTTGCGCCAGCTCGGTGCCGTCAAAGCGGGTGGGCGGATGGCGGCAGTTGTCGCAATGGCCGCAAGGCCGGCTGCTTTCGCCGAAATGGTTGAGCAGCAATACGCGGCGGCAGGCGGCGGTTTCGCAAATGGCCAACATGCTGTCGAGCTTTTGCAGGTCGATTTGTTTTTGCGCTTCGTCGCGCTCGCCCTGTTGGATGCGCTCGCGCAGCAGCACCCAGTCGTTCAGCCCGTAGCACAGCCAGCTCACGGCGGGCAGGCCGTCGCGCCCGGCGCGGCCGCTTTCCTGATAAAAATGCTCCACGCTTTGCGGCATATCCAGATGCGCTACAAAACGCACGTCCGGCTTGTCGATGCCCATGCCAAAGGCCACGGTGGCCACCACAATCACGCCGTCATCGCGGGTGAAGCGGCGCTGGTTTTCGTTGCGCGTGTCCATACTCAAACCGGCATGGTAGGCAATGGCATCCAGGCCGTTTTCACACAAAAATGCGGCAATGTCTTCCACGCGCTTGCGCGACAGGCAGTAGACAATGCCGCTTTGGCCGGGCATTTGCTTTTGGATAAACTGCAATAGCTGTTTTTTGCCGTTGTTTTTTTCGATCACTTGGTAATCGATATTGGGGCGGTCGAAGCTGGCCACAAACACCGGCGCATCGGCTAAGTGCAGATAATGGATGATGTCGGCGCGGGTGGCGTCGTCGGCGGTGGCGGTGAGCGCAATGCGCGGCACGGTGGGATAGCGCTCGGCCAACAAGCCCAGTTGTTGATATTCGGGGCGGAAGTCGTGCCCCCATTGGCTCACGCAATGCGCTTCGTCGATGGCAAACAGGCTGATGCGAATGCGGTCGAGAAAGCGCAAAAAGCGCTCCGACACCAGCCGCTCCGGCGCCACATACAAGAGTTTGAGGCTGCCTGAATCAATATCGGCGCTGATTTGGCGCACCGCTTCGGCACTGGTGCCGCTGTGCACCGCGGCGGCGGCCACCCCAGCGGCAGTAAGGGCGGCCACTTGGTCGTTCATCAACGCAATCAAGGGCGACACCACAATGGCCACGCCTTCGCGCATCAGCGCCGGAATTTGGTAACATAGCGACTTGCCCGCGCCGGTGGGCATCAGTGCGAGCAGGCTCTGCCCCGCGGCCAAGGTGTCGACCACGGCGGCCTGCTGCCCGCGAAATTCAGGATAACCGAAAACATCGTGTAGAATCTGCCGTGCGCTCACCACTGAAAACCTGACTGCCGTTGTTAAACCCAGCGCGTATTGTAACCCAGTTTGCAGTATTGCTTGGCCAAGGCTGCCTGAACAAAATAGTTTGTAAATGGCTGTTGCTTTATAAGAATGCGTAACTTCAAGTTGATAACTTAAGGATGATAATCATGCACCACCCGCATAAATGCGCCCGCTTGGGCTTATGGATAGGCAGCGCGCTGATTTTGGCCGCCTGCGCCACCGGCAGCGGCCCCGGCGTTAGCGGCAATTGGCAGGAAGTGGGGCTGTCCGGCAGCGGCAATGTGCGCCACGCCATCGACAAAGACAGCATCCGCCGCCAAGGCAATCTGGCCACCTTTCGCGATAAAAAAACCGTGATTGATATGGCGCAAGAACACTACGGCAACACCCCGGCCTATAAAGTGGCGGTGAGCGAGTGGGAAATCGATTGCGCCCGCAAAACCTACCGCCTCAGCGCCTTACAGCTGCTGGACACCGGCGGCAAAAACCTAGGCCAATACCGTTACAGCAACACCGATTTGCGCCCAATGGCGGTGGCGCGCGGCAGTGCCACCGAAAAACAATATGAGCTGGTGTGCGGGCAAAAACTGTAATGTTATCGGTATCAATACCAAAATCATTTCACCGTGCAGGTACTGCTATTTTCATCTGTTTGGCAAAGGAAAACCCATGAATAAATATCTGATCGCCGCACTGGCTGCTTGTTTGTCGGCCTCGGTTTGGGCGGAAAACCCCGCCGATGTGGAATTACTCAGCGCCCAAAAAGCCTATCAGGCTGCCTTAAAAGGCCAAACCGACAGCCAAACCCGCACCACCACTTTGCAAAGCCGCCTGCAAGAAGCGCAAACGCGGCAAGAGCGGGCACAGGCAGAAGTGGCGCGGCTGCAAGCCGAATTAAACCAAGCCGATGCCGAGCGGCAACAGGCCGACAGCAGCCTACAAGCCGCCGGCAGCCGCTTGGATGCGGCCTGGGCGGCGGCACGCGGCACACATTAATCCCCGGCACACTTTGCTTGTATCTAAAGGCTGCCTGAACAATGGCGCCGTTCAGGCAGCCTTAGCGCCTTCAATGACGCACAACAGGAGAATCCCATGTCCGCATGGTCAGACGGCTACGTTAGCGACATCAACTACACTTATGGCTACTACACCGAGCTAAATCCCAACCGCGTGGTGTTGCCGTTTCTGATGGCCGGGCTGGCGGTGCCGAAAATGGCCGCCGCCTGCGAGCTGGGTTTCGGCCAAGGTGTGTCACTCAATGCCCATGCGGCAGCGGGCAGCGCAAACTGGTGGGGCACCGATTTCAATCCGGCACACGTGGGCTTTGCCGAAGAAATGGCCACCGTATCCGGCAACGGCGCGCATGTGGTGGATCAGGCTTTTAACGAATTTTGCGCCCGCACCGACTTGCCCGATTTCGATTTTATCGGCCTGCACGGCATCTGGTCGTGGGTATCACACGAAAACCGCCATATTTTGGTGGATTTTATCCGCCGTAAACTGAAGGTGGGCGGTGTGCTCTACATCAGCTACAACACCTTGCCCGGCTGGGCGGCCGCCGCGCCGATACGCCATCTGCTGGCCGAACACGCTCATGTAATGAGTGCGCCCGGGCAAGGTATGGTGCAGCGGGTTACCGGTTCTGTGGGTTTTACCCGCGAGCTGCTCAATTTAAGCCACAGCTATTGTCAGCAAGTGCCATCCATCCCGCAGCGCATCACCCAAATCGGCGAGCAAAACCCGCATTATCTGGCACACGAATACTTCAACCGCGACTGGCACCCGATGTACTTTGCCGAAATGCAAGACTGGCTGGAAGCGGCCAAGCTCAGCTACGCCTGCTCGGCAAACTATCTGGACGACTTCGCGCCGGCGCTGTTTGACCAAGATCAGCAAGCGTTTTTGGCGCAAATCACCGATGCCTCGTTTGCGCAAACCGCCAAAGATTATTTGCTCAACAAGCAATTCCGCAAAGACTATTGGGTGAAGGGCGCGCGCAAAATCAGCAGCGTGCAGGCCGAACAAAGCTGGCAGCAGCTGCGTTTCTTACTGGTGAATCCGGCCGACGACATCGCCCTGAGCATCAACAGCCACCGTGCCATTACCTTGCTGCCTGAAGTCTACCAACCCGTACTGGCGGCGCTGGCCGATGGCCAGGTGCATCCGTTTGCCGATTTGGCCGCCGCCGCCGAAATCGCCGCACTCAGCCGTGGCCAATTATTTGAAGTATTGGCGGTATTACACGCCAAAGGCGATGTGGTGTTGGTGCAGGATGACGAGGCGATTGCTGCGGCACGCCCGCGCTGCCGGGCACTCAACCGCTATTTGATGCAAATGAGCCGGGTGAGCAATGAAGTACCTTATTTGGTAAGCCCCTTAAGCGGCGGTGCCATCACCTACGATCGCATCAGCCAACTGTTTTTGCTGGCCTACAGCGAAGGCAAGAAAAAGCCGGCGCAATGGGTTGATTTCGCTTGGCAAGCCCTGCAAGCGCAACAGCAATTGCTGATTCATGAAGGCCAAGTGCTGCAAACCGAAGCAGAAAACCGTGCCGAATTGAAACGGCTGGCCACCCATTTTGCCGACAAACTGCTGGCCACCGCCCGCAGTTTGGAGATTGTGGCGGATTAAGCGGATCGGTGATGGGTGGGTTGGGTTAGGCCGCCAAGGCCGCAACCCAACGTTTCAACAGATTGATTTTATAAACTTAAATTACGCATTCACTGTTTCAAAGCTGCCTAAAACCCTTGTACTAAACCTCCGTCGCACCTGCGAAGGCAGGTGCCCAGTTCAAAGCAACGCTTTGATTGTGCAAAGCCGGATTGCTTTTGAAAACCGGCTGATAACTGGATTCAATGCAGCCGATTCGGTATGCCGCAAAGCTGAAGCTTTGCTTCAGACTGGGCACCTGCCTGGCGCAGGTGCGACATATTAAAGGCTGCCTGAAAAGTGAATACCTCAATACAATTAAGGCTTGCCCAGCGGGCTTAAACCCGGCAATTCGGCAAAGCTGCGTTCACGCACGATTTGGCAGAAATTGTCGAGAAAGCTCTTGTCGGCATCGTCTTGGCGCATGGCGGCGTACAGCTCACTTTGCAGCGGCGTGTGGCCGATTTGGCGTGCCACCACATAGCCTTTTTCCAGATAAGGCATCACCGTCCAATAGGGCAAGGCGGCGATGCCGCGGCGGCTGGCCACCAGCTGGATAATCGCCACCGTGAGCTCACTGTGGCGGCGTGCCGGATTGATGCCGGCGGGCAGCAGGATTTTGCGCAGTAAGTCGAGCATATCGTCGGGCACCGGATAGCTAATCAGGGTTTCGGCGGCAAAGTCGGCGGCCTGCCACACCGCTTTGTCGGCCAGCGGATGGTCTTTGGCGCAAATGCCCACCATTTCGTAGGCAAACAGCGGCTGGTACACAATGCCGCTTTGCGCCGCCGCTTCCGACACAATCGCCAAATCGGCGCGGTGGGTGAGCAGCAGCCCCACCGGATCGGCCTGAAAGCCGGACACAATATCCAGCTCCACCTGCGGCCACAGCGGGCGGAAGGTGTCCATGGCGGGCATCAGCCAGTCAAAAGAGGTGTGGCACTCTACCGCAACGCGCAGTTCACCCGCTTCGCCCTCGATAATCTGCGCCATATCGCGCTGAGCCGCGGCCAACAGCGGCATAAGCTCGCGCGCCAATTGCAGCAGCCGCTCACCGGCGGGGGTAAAGCGGATGGGATTGGATTTGCGCTCAAACAAAGGCGTGTCGTAATGCTGCTCTAACGCGCGGATTTGGTGCGACAAGGCCGATTGAGTGAGAAACACCCGCTTGGCCGCCAGCGAAACACTGCCGGTTTCCTGCAAAGCCAATAGGGTTTTGAGGTGGCGCAGTTCGATAATGGAGTCCATGGTGTTCTTTCAGAGCCTTTGGCCGCTTATGCTTTTTACTGCTATCAAATAGACAAATCATTCATATACCGCCCACCGCAAGCGCCACGGTAAAATCAAGGCAGGCCGCAAGCAAAGCATGGTTTGGTGTAGCGGCTGCCTAAAAAGCGTTCAGGCAGCCTGTATTGGATTTGCATTGCCATTATATTAAAATAATTCATACATACCAGCAAAATTTATCGCTTGCGTGCACTGCACAACTGCCGCACACTGGCCTTAAGTTTATTTTCAAATAAAACCGCAAACAAAGCATTGATACTAAAGGAGCAGTTTATGAACACATTCCATCTTTCCGGCTACCCGCGCATCGGCGCCAAGCGCGAGCTTAAATTTGCCGTAGAGGCGTTTTGGAAAGGCAACACCAGCGAAGCCGAGCTGCAACAAGTGGCCGCCAACATCCGCCGCAGCAACTGGGCTACCCAACAAGCCGCCGGTGCCGATTTGCTGCCGGTGGGCGATTTTTCGTTTTACGACCACGTGCTCGATATGCAAGTGGCTTTGGGCTGCATCCCCGCGCGTTTCGGTTTTGACGCCGCCGCGCTCACCCTGCCCGAATACTTTCAATTGGCGCGTGGCAATGCCACCCAGTTTGCCATGGAAATGACCAAGTGGTTCGACACCAACTACCACTACATCGTACCCGAATGGCACCCGCAAACCGGCTTTAAAGCCAACAGCAAAAACCTGATTGCCCAAATCAAAGAAGCCCGCGCCCTCGGCCACGACATCAAGCCCACACTGGTAGGCCCCATCACTTTGCTGTGGCTGGGCAAAGAAAAAGCCGACGGCTTTAACCGCCTGGACTTGCTGCCCAAACTGCTGCCTGAATACCAAAAACTGCTGCGCGAATTGGCCAACGAAGGCGTAGACTGGATTCAGATCGACGAGCCGATTTTGGCCGTGGATGCCGACCAAGCCTGGCTTGATGCCTTTGCCCCCACCTACAAAGAGCTGGCCATCACCGGCACCCGCATTATTTTGGGCACTTATTTTGCCGGCGTGGCCGAGCATGCAGACTTGCTGAAAAACCTGCCGGTACACGGCCTGCACATCGATGGCGTGCGCGCTCCCGAGCAGCTGGCCGTATTTGCCCAAGCGTGGCCGCAAAACAAAGTATTGTCGGTAGGCCTGATTGACGGGCGCAACGTATGGCGTGCCAACTTAAGCCAAGTTATCGACACCTTGGCACCGCTGAATGCCAAGCTGGGCAACAATTTGTGGATTGCCCCGAGCTGCTCCTTGCTGCACAGCCCGCAAGACTTGGCCGTAGAAGAAAAGCTGGATGGCGAAATCAAATCGTGGATGGCGTTTGCGGCACAAAAACTGGTGGAATTGGGCGTGGTAAAACAAGCGCTGGAACATGGCAAAGACGCAGTTAAAGACGCCTTGGCCGCTTCCGATGCCGCCGCGGCCGACCGCGCCACCAACAAAAAAATCCACAACCAAGCCGTACAAACGCGCGTGGCCAACCTGCGCCCCGGTGCCGACGCACGCAAATCGCCGTTTGCCCAGCGCATTGAAGCACAGCAAGCGTGGATGAAACTGCCGCTGTTGCCCACCACCACCATCGGCTCCTTCCCGCAAACCAGCGAAATCCGCCAAGCCCGCGCCGCCTTCAAAAAAGGCGACTTGAGCGCCGCCGATTACGAAGCGGCAATGAAAAAAGAAATCGCCTACTGCGTGGAAGAGCAGGAAAAACTGCAAATCGACGTGCCGGTACACGGCGAAGCCGAGCGCAACGACATGGTGGAATACTTTGGCGAGCAATTGGCCGGCTACTGCTTCAGCCAATTCGGCTGGGTGCAAAGCTACGGCAGCCGCTGCGTGCAACCGCCGCTTCTTTTCGGTGATGTTCCCCGCCCCACCGCCATGACCGTATTCTGGTCTACCTACGCACAAAGCTTAACCCAGCGCCCGATGAAAGGCATGCTCACCGGCCCGGTAACCATGTTCAAATGGTCGTTTGTGCGCGACGATATTCCCTTGAGCCAAGTGTGCAAACAAATCGCGCTGGCGCTGAACGACGAAGTGTTGGACTTGGAAAAAGCCGGCATCAAAGTGATTCAAATCGACGAGCCGGCCATCCGCGAAGCCATGCCGTTGAAAAAAGCGCAATGGGACGAATACCTGGCCTGGGCGTGTGAAGCCTTCCGCCTGAGCAGCACCGATGCCGAAGACAGCACCCAGATTCACACCCATATGTGCTACTCCGAGTTTAACGACATCCTGCCCGCCATCGCCTCAATGGATGCCGACGTGATTACCATCGAAACCTCGCGTTCGGATATGGAGCTGCTCACCGCTTTTGGCGACTTCAAATACCCCAACGACATCGGCCCCGGCGTATACGACATCCACAGCCCGCGCGTGCCCAGCGAAGCCGAAATCGAGCACCTGCTGCGCAAAGCGATTGAAGTGGTGCCGGTGGCACGCTTGTGGGTGAACCCCGACTGCGGCCTCAAAACCCGCGGCTGGCCGGAAACCATCGCCCAATTGCAGGCCATGATGAACGTAACCCAAAAACTGCGCACTGAATTGCAAGGCTAACCCTGCGTTGGTTGAAAAAAGGCTGCCTGAAAGCTTCTACACAAGCTTTCAGGCAGCCTTTTATATGGTGGGCTTATACAATCATAAAAAATAACCTATTTTCAAATTCATCCAAATGAAAATGAAATTATTTGCGTATTTAATTTAAGGCTAGTTTGTAGAATTGGTATTATTTCACATTAAGCCCAATCCAATGGCATTGGCGCTATAATAACCAAACCGTGTCATTACCCTATCCATTAAGGAGACTGCTATGGCTTTGCGTACCGAAATCCCCGCTGCGGCAGACATCGAACGCTGGCAAATCGGCAAATGGCTGCCCAACGAATTTACCCCGTGGACCATCGACCGCGAGCGTGAAAGTTATTTGATTTTCATGCGCAAAGCCCCGGCTTTGGGCGGCATGCCCGAGCGGGAAGACTATTATTTCAGCCATAAAGGCCGGGCCGGGGTAATCAGCACCGTGCTGCACTTAGAGCACGAAGGCAGCAATCTGGTGTATCACTGGCATTTGGTCAGCAGCCTAGGGCTGGCGCACCAATTTCAAACGGATGCGCATGTATTGCTGATGGGCACCGGCGGCGATACCCGCCATGCGGGCAATCTGGATAAAGCCGCCGCTGCGGAAACTTTGGCGTGTTTAACCGAAGCGTTTCTGAATTACAAGGCTTGGCTGGGCTTGCGCGATGGCGCCAACCAGCGGGTATTGTTGGATTCAACCGCCTTGCTGGGCAACGCCGGCTTGGATTCTTAATCTTTGTGACGGAGTGCGGGCATGAGCGAGCTCACCTTGGTTTCACGCAATACCCTGTTTGGCGGCCACCACGAGCGCCACAGCCACCACAGCCGCAGCACCGGCACCAGCATGACTTTTGCCGTGTATTTGCCGCCGCGCGCACTGCAAGGCCATGCCGTGCCGGTGCTGTATTGGCTCTCCGGCCTCACCTGCAACGATGAAAACTTCAGCACCAAAGCCGGTGCGCAGCGGCTGGCGGCCGAGTGGGGCGTGGCCTTGGTGATGCCCGACACCAGCCCGCGCGGTGCCGATGTGCCCGATGATGAAGCCTATGATTTGGGGCAGGGCGCCGGTTTTTATGTGAATGCCACCCAAAACCCGTGGGCCGCCCACTACCGCATGTACGACTATGTGGTGCACGAGCTGCCTGCGCTGATAGAAGCGCATTTCCCAGTAAGCCAACAACGCAGCATTTTCGGCCACAGCATGCGCGGCCACGGCGCTTTGATACAGGCTCTGAAAAACCCCGGCCGCTACGCCGCGGTTTCCGCCTTTGCACCGATTGTGAACCCCACAGAAACGCCATGGGGGCAAAAAGCGTTTGCGGCTTATTTGGGCGACAATCCGACTTTATGGGCGGATTACGACAGCACTTTGCTGGTGGCCGCAGCCCGCCACAAGCTGCCCATTTTGATAGACCAAGGCGATGCCGACAATTTTTATCCGCAACAATTGCAGCCGCAAACCTTTGTTAGCGCCGCCCGTGCCGCGGGCTTTGCGGTGGAATTCAACCTGCGCCCAGGCTACGACCACAGCTATTATTTTATCGCCAGCTTTATCGACAGCCATTTTGCTTTTCACGCCGATGCACTGGGTTTATAAGGCTGCCTGAAACAGTGTATTCAAAGTATATTGATATGGATAAGGTTGCCTGAAAGACATTACTTTCAGGCAACCTATTTTTATTGGATTGACATCAAAATCGATTCATATCAATCATAAAAAATAACCTTACAAAATAAAGCAGTTCGACAGCATCATCTGCGTAGGTCGGATTCTTGAATCCGACGTTTGGCCATCGGCCAAAGTAATGTGAGTGCCTTGTTCTGCGAACAAGTGTCGGATTCAAGAATCCGACCTACGGACTTTCAGGCAGCCTACTTTTATTGGGTGAGCGTCAAAATCAGCTCAATCCCATCATACGCCGACCTGCATCACCGCCGCAGGCGCGTTATCCGCCAGCGCCACATGACGGCTTTGTTGCCATAAATCGGCCACCAAGCCATGGCTGTCGTGATGGCGGCCCGCCACCAGCCATTGCGCCACCGCGGCGGCCACATCCGGGAACTCGGCTTTGGGTGGTGCCGCTTGCGCCAGCCATGGCCTTAACACCTCATGGTCAAACTGCTTCATCACCGTGGCGCGCCCCAGCTGCTGCAAAATCTGCGCATTCGACTCTTGTTCAATTTGCCGCCGCTGCGGCCGGGTGAGGATTTTTTTGCCCAACACCATCGCCTCGCTGCACAGCCCAAAGCCGCTATTGCACACCACACCGCTGCACGTGGCCAAATCCAGCGGGAAGGTGGTGCGATTTAGCGGCTTGATGGTGAGGTTTTTGTCGGTTACGGTTTGGCGCACGGCGGCGTAGACCACAAAACGCTGCTGCGGCAATTGCTTGAGCCAATGGCGGATAAAGTCAGGGTTTTCAAACGGCAGGTACACCAATACAAAACCTTCGTCGCTGGTGGCGGTGTGGTGGCTGGCGGCAATCAGCGGCGGCAGAATCGGCGCATCAAAATCGGCCCAATGTACACCCAGTTGCACCGGAGCCGGGGCAAAGGTTTGCAAGCACAGCGGCAGCCAAGGCGCACGGGCGGTGCCGGGGATGCGGTGGCGTAAGGCATATTGGTGCGCCAGCCCCACCGCCGGTACGCCTTGGCGCTTGGCCGCCCACGCGCTTACCGGCTCAAAATCGGTGAGCACCAAATCGTAATCACGCACATTCAGCGCCTGCACATCGCGGTAAAAAGCGGCCACATCGGCTTGCCACAGGGTTTGCCTCCATTGCACCGCCCCTTGGTGGTTGGCAAAGGTAAAGCCTTTAAAGCAACGGTAGCGGCCAAACGGCGCCATATCAAAATAAGCATCACGCGCACGCCCGCTAAACACAAAATCCACCGTGCAGCCCAAGGCCTGCAAAGCGGGCAACATCACGCGGGCGCGGGTAATGTGGCCGTTGCCGGTGCCTTGTACCCCATACAAAATGCGCATTGCCTACACCCCCAGCCATTGCAGTGCGGCAGCCGCACTGAGCAAACCCAACACCGCTCCGGCCACAATATCGCCCGGATAATGCACCCCCAACATCACACGGGAAAGGCCGATAAGGGTGGCCAGCACAAAAGCGGGCAAGGCCAGCAGCGGGTAAAAGGCCGCCAACACCGCCGCAAACACAAAGGGGTCGTCTCAGAAAACGGAAAATAAAGCACGCTAAGCGTGCGTGGAGGCTGGCACCCAGCGGTACAGCGTCGGAATGGACACGCCGAGGTTCTTGGCCACGTCCTTGGGCGGCACCCCGCTGGCCAGCAGCTTCTT
>RRZU011335896.1_pt1 | contig 26746 bp, 21 predicted proteins | sample 2165561 | NCBI WGS metagenome assembly RRZU01 (sample SAMN10456909, study PRJNA506462) | wastewater metagenome | isolation source: wastewater sludge | place: USA: Moscow, Idaho | reverse complement strand
CCAGAGCCTCTCTCATTTCAGCGGCAGTGTAGCCAGAGGCGTAAAGACCGCCCATAATAGCCCCCATACTGGTACCGACAATAGCGGCGATAGGAATTTTTTCTCTCTCCAAAATCTCAAAAACACCGATATGAGAGAGTCCTTTGGTTCCTCCGCCGGAGAGAACCAGAACAATTCCGTCTTTGTGAGGGAAACCCCACAAATCATGGTGCTTCGTTTTGGAATCATCCGCATACAACACAGCAGAATTGCCGAGGAAGATTGCAAAGACAAGCAGAAAGATCACAAACCTAGAATATTTACGCATGAAGGGTTCCTCCTGCCAAGTTACATAAGTTAAAATATTCAAAAGACGTCATCAGCCTAAAAGAGCATAAATTTTTAGTGCTATTTTAGGATTATATCAGAATCGGTAGAATTTACACAGAGAAAGACCATCTTTGCGCCGATTTTCTATGCTGATGTTTAATTTGGAAATAATTGTCAATTTTAGAGATAAGATCCCCTCGCCTCTATAAAAACAGGCGTTAAGACCGCTGTCTTTTTTTGCATCACAGCTTATAATAATGACAGAAGGAGCTGTTTGTTTATGTGGAAAACCGCGAAAATCTTTTTGCTGCTGGTAATTGCCGCCTTTCTCGCAGGACTGATGCCGACAATTATTGACTTTATAAACGGCTGCATCCTCAGTACAAAAGAGGGGTTAACTATACACCCTCACGTCATAGCAGAGATTTCCGGCTTCATGGGTGTCATAAAAAACTACACTTGGCATCTTACCATACTTTACGCCTGCATTGTCGGTGCGATTATCTTTATGGAAAGCCAAAACCCTGACCGTACTATTCTTTGGCTGATAACGTTGGTCCTCTTGCCGGTTTTTGGTGTGATTCTCTATATGGTAATCGGGCCTGACTTTAAAAGTTTCCGCAAAAGAAAGTTCTTCCGCCCGCCGCTTCCCACTGTTGATAGCAGTCCCTTCACCGAGGATAAGCGTTACCTCATTGGCAGAATGCTTCACTCTTCAAACGGCTCAGATCTCATGCTTAAAAATAAAATCGAGATGCTTATCGATGGCGACGCCACTTTTAATTCTCTTAAAAACGAGCTGCGCTCCGCCAAACACTACATACACATGCAATATTTTATTATTAAAGATGATGAAATAGGCAGAGAGATCCGCGACCTTTTAGCTGAAGCTGCCCGCCGCGGCGTCAAGATCAGAGTCCTTTATGACGCTGTCGGCAGTTGGAGCCTTAAAGTAAAATATTTTAAACCGCTTTTCGACCTTGGAGTCGAATGTCACGCCTTTATGCCGGTGGCTTTGCCGATATTCCGCCGACAGATGAATTACCGCAACCACAGAAAAATAGTCGTTATCGATGATAGAGTCGCATTCACAGGAGGGCTTAATGTCGGGGATGAGTATCTCGGCAAAGGACACTTGGGTTATTGGCGCGACACGCATGTAAAGGTGGAGGGAGAGGCTGTGGAGGCTCTGCATCAGATTTTTCTCCATGACTGGTGTTCACGAACAGGCGAAAATCCCCAAAATATTTGCGACAATCTTCCATGTGATGATTGCGGAAACAGAACAACCCAGGATTTTTCCTCTCTGCCCCAATTACCGATGCAGGTGGTGGCAAGCGGCGTAGACACACCTTGGCACTCGATAGCCCAAGGCTATTACGGCATGATTTCCCGTGCGAAGGAAAGAATTTGGATAACCTCACCCTATGTTGTTCCAGGCGCCAACATTATGAACGCCCTTACCGCGGCCGCTCTTGCCGGAGTCGACGTCAGGCTGATTATGCCATCCACCAAAGACCATTTTCTGGTATTCTGGGGAAGCCGCGGCAATATTGAGCCGCTGCTCTGCGCCGGAGTGCGCGTTTTTATGTACCAAAAGGGCTTCGTCCATGCGAAGACAGCTGTAGCCGATGACGACATTTGTTCCGTCGGCACCTGCAACCTCGATGTCAGAAGTTTGGAGATAAACTTTGAAAATCAGCTCTTTATCTATGACAGAGAGACCTCTTTGCAGTTCGCGGCGCAATTTGAAGAAGATATGAAAAATTCCGAAGAAATAGTATTGGAGAACTGGCAGAAACGCCCGCTGAGGCAAAAGATTCTTGAGTCGTTCGGCAGGCTCTACTCCGCGCAGATATAAGGCTGCGGGCTCGATAATATGACAGGACGGTAAAATATGACAGATAAAACTTATGAAAAGCGTTTCTCCGATCACCCTGCCTTTTGGGTGGTATGCGGGGGAATTTCTATTGCGATACACGTTTTCATCTATTTTAAAATCAGAAGCGTCACCGGGCCGGGCTGGGGCAGCTCCCTATGGCTTGGCTGGAGCTTTGCGATGATGGAAATACTCTTTATCACGCGCAAAACAAATAAAATAGCCTCGGGAATTCAGCGCAAGTGGACAGACCGTATCAGCGGCGTTTGGCTGCTTTTTGTAGTAATCGCCTTTATCCTCATTTTAGCTATGGACTTAGCGGAAATTATTTTACACCTTGACATTGGCACCGCCCACCAGCTGCCTGCCGCCTTCGGACTCAGCTCTATTATTATGCTGCTGGGACTGAAGCAGGCAAATACTGTCCAAACCACACATGTAAAGATAGCCACACACAAACTTCCCGAAGGCACGGAGAGTCTGCGCATTGTACAGCTGACAGATCTGCATCTCGGTCCTTGGGTGGGACTGCCGCTGCTTCGGCAGATAGTTGATAAGACAATGGCGGTAAAGCCCGATATTGTCGTGGTCACAGGAGATTTAGCTGACGGCAGTCTGAATAACAGAGAGGCGGAGTTGGAAGAGCTGCGCCGTATCAAAACAAAGTTTGGCGTCTTTGCCGTAACCGGCAACCATGACTATTATGATGATATCGAGGCAGCGGAGAATTTCATGGAGTCCGCGGGAATGAGAGTTTTGCGTTCTGAAGGCACTGAAGCAGGCGGCATTATTATTGTTGGTGCCGATGACAGAGACCATTTAGAAAAAAAAGAGTGGAGTCTGACCAAGTCCGAACTGCTGGTTCTCTCCTTTGAAAAAAAACAGCGGCAGCAATTCCTCCTGCTGCTGCGCCACCGTCCAATCGTGGAAACAGGAACCGAAGGGCATTTCGACCTTCAGCTGTCGGGACACACGCACGGAGGGCAGCTGCTCCCTTACTTAAATTCACGCCACATTATCGCCGGACATGACAGAGGTTTGAAAAAACTTAAATGCGGCGGCTGTCTCTATGTCAGCAACGGCGCCGGATTTGTCGGACCGCCGGTACGCCTGCTGGCACCGCCGGAGATTGTCGTTATCGATTTGGTAAAGTTCTGTGGCTAGACCAGAGAGATATCCTCCTGAAAGATTCGGCAGATTTGAGGGATTGCTGCCGAAGGAAGTAAAAGGCGTCATTAAAAGCAACGACAACGGCTTGCCCCGTGAAATGGCGGTTAGGGGACTACCGCCCGGAGAGTGGGTCGCCCGCGGCGTCTACAAAATGGAACGCCTCGTTCCCTACGGAAGAAAGTACGGCGCTCGTGAGCTGGAAAATCCGCAAGCAACCGCGGCAATACTGAGACCTTGGGGCGGCTGCGCTCCTTGTGTCTATTTAGACCTTGAAACGACAGGGCTGTCGCGCGGCACAGGCACATACGCTTTTCTCGTAGGCTTAGGCTTTTGCGGCGAGGAGTCCTTCCGCGTTGTGCAGCTCTTCCTGGCAGGACCGGGTTGGGAACACAACTGGCTTGCCGCCCTTGAAAACGAACTGCCGCATGAATGCGGACTTGTCACCTACAACGGACAGACCTTCGACTTGCCGCTGCTGCGCACAAGATACACTTTGGCGCGCGCTCTGCCCTCATGGAACAGCAGTCCGCACATGGATCTGCTGCGCCTTACCAGACATTTTTATAAGGGACGCCTCCCTTCCTGTTCCCTTAAAGAAGTGGAACCGCGAGTTCTCGGTGTCAAAAGAAGCTCCGAAGACATCGACGGCAGTGAGATTCCCGCCATCTACACGGAGTTTTTGCAGACAGAGGACGCCTCGCCGCTGCGCGGCATTTTTTATCACAACACGCTCGATATTATCTCTCTCGTCTCCTTGCAGACACACATAGCCGCCCTCACTGACATGAAGGGCTTTACCGGCGAGGATATGCTACGCTGCGGCGACCTATGGAACTCCATAGGAGCGGAAGAAAGAGCCTGTAAGGCGTGGCGCAGAGCTCTTGACTTTAAGCCTCATGCACCCGTGGCTAATGCCCGTTTGGCCCAGCACGCCAAGCGGACGGGCAATTTCGGCGAAGCAAGGGAGCTGTTTGCTAAAGCAGCGGAAGAGGAAAGATATCCCATAAGAAATCTGGAAAACCTCTCTAAGATAGAAGAACATCACCTAAAAGATTATCAGGCCGCCTTAAAACACGCCGAAGAGGCGCTGAAATGGCTGGAAGAGCACCGTCCGCTGCGCGACTATGAATGGGGCTTGGAGCGCCAAAATATGCTGCACCGCATTCGCCGTCTTAAAAGAAAGCTGGAGATGGAATAAATTATCTATCGCAATTTCTCTATAATATAGACGCTGATTAAGTAGCAAGCTCTAAGTACAACCGGCTTGCGCCCCTTTGATTATCTGCGCAGCAAGCTATAAACAGCGTCAAAAGGCGGCTGTCTGTTTTATACGATGAGTGATTTAGGCAAATCTTTGTTTTGCGTAATTTTGACTTAGTTTCTCCGTAGGGACAGATATCAACATGCTGCTGCAGCAGACGCCGCCCGGCTGTGATGCAAGCGGTGCATATAACCCGCGGCTTCTGAGATTTATATTTCGCTCTTATTATGATATTGTTACTAAGTCTGTTTTTGAACACAATAAAGAAAAATAATCTCCGACAATACTTGGATAAAGGCAGGTCTTTATAATGTGGAAAGGTCGTTTCGCACAAGACACCAATGAAGCCGTTGTAAATTTCACCCAGTCGCTTGATCTCGATTGGCGCATGGCCCTAGCAGATATCAGAGGCAGCATAGCCCATGTGCGTATGCTTGGCGCAGTAGGGCTGCTTTGCGCCGATGACGCGCTGACGATAGAGGAAAACCTCAAAGCCATCGCCGAAGAGGTCAAACGAGGTGAGTTCATTCCCAAAGTTTCCTTAGAAGATGTACACATGAACATTGAGTCAAGGCTGATAGAAAGATGCGGTGCCGCCGGAGCACGTCTGCACATGGGGCGCAGCCGCAACGACCAAGTCAACACCACCGTGAGGCTCTATCTGCGCAAAGAGCTGCTTGGCGTATGGAGCGGACTTCGTGAGCTGATCTTTGTACTCACTGCCAAGGCGGAGGCCCATGCGGAAATCGTCGTCCCCGGCTACACCCATCTGCAGCAGGCGCAGCCCATATCAATGGGACAGTTTTGGATGGCTCACACACAAGCCTTTCTGCGTGACGCCAAGCGCCTCTTTGAAGCCTATGACGCAGTAGATGAATGCCCATTGGGAAGCGGTGCTCTCGCAGGCTCCACTCTGCCTTTGGATAGAGAATTCACCTGCCGTGACTTGGGTTTTTCACGTATGACAGCCAATAGCATGGACAGCGTCGCCCACAGAGACCATTTCATGGATATTCTCTACTTCGCCGCCGTCTTCGGCGGTCATGTCAGCCGCCTTTGCGAGGATTTAATAATCTATTTTACCACGGAATTCGGCTGGGTAAAACTTCCCGATGCCTTCTGCACCGGCTCAAGCATCATGCCACAGAAGAAAAATCCCGATGTACTGGAAATTCTCCGCGGCAAAGCGGGGCAGATGAACGGCGCACTCATGGATTTGCTGACCATGACCAAGGGCATACCTCTGACATACAACAGGGATTTACAGGACGACAAGCGCGCGCTTTTTAACACATTGGACTGTCTGCAAGGCATCTTTTCCGTGCTTCCCGCCCTCATCAAAGAGGTGGAAGTGGACGAAGCCGCGGCTAACAAGGGCTTTGCCGATGGCCTGATATTGGCTACAGATGTGGCGGAATACCTTGTGCTCCAAGGCGTGCCCTTTAGGAACGCCCATGAGAAGGTAGGACACATCGTGCGCTGGTGTATCGAGAATAAAAAGCCGCTGCACACCCTCACTATCGAAGAGTGGCAGAGCAATATCCCCGAAGTGAAGGAAGACTTGCTGCCTCTTTTGACGCCTCGGAAGTCCATGGAGCGCCGCCTCACCTTCGGCGGCACAGCCCCCTCGCAGGTGCGGCGTCAAATTGAAGATGCCTCGGTAAAGCTGGCATTGTTTGACACTGAAGCCGAAGAGTTTGAAAACAGCATTCCCGAAGGTTATTAACTGCCATTTCCCGAAAAGATTAGCACTCAAGCAGCGCTGCATGAGAGAATGCGCTTTTTGAGCTGTCGCTGCGTCAAAGGCGGTACTTTTGATAAAACATCAGGGGGAGGCTGACTAAACAGCCTCCGTTCAATAATAACAGAAGTGTCCGAAGTACCGTCTGCTGATGACCGACAGAGAGCCTAAACCGATGATTTCGTGCGAGTAAGAGAGATAACAACTCCTTGATTTGCATAAATCGAACTTAGTCTCTGCATTAATAGGCATCTTTTCCATCAGGAATATATTAATAAGCAGCGTCAGAGGGAGCCTGCCTGTTTAGCTGTCGGTGCACATAATCAACGGCTCTATATATCTTTTTTAAGGGAATGATCATATGCTCTTTCTAATTCTCGCCATCATTTGCAGCGGCGGTATGGCAATAACTCTCCGCTTTGCGGAGGTGTGCAAGAGTAACCTTAAAGCTGTCACTGCTGCTAATTATCTCTTCGCCGTTGTCATCTCCTACCTCCTCATGGAGGATAGAAGCCTCATACCTACAGGTGCGGCGATGAACCGCACCTTGATGCTGGGAGTGCTCAACGGCGCGCTATTTTTGGCAACACTGCTGCTCTATCAGATTAACATCAAAAGAAACGGCACGCCTCTGACCGTCTCTTTCGCCCGCCTTGGCGTACTTGTGCCCACCATACTCTCGCTGCTCGTCTTCGGAGAACAGCCCGAAAATTTGCAGTGGTTGGGAGTGGCGCTGGCGATAACGGCGATTATCGTCATCAATTATGAGCCGCGCGGCGCGCAGGTGAAAAATGTCTACAAGTTTTGGCTGGTAATTCTCTTCTGCATTGCCGGAGCGGCGGACATGATGTCCAAAGTCTTTGAATACACAGGGGAACACTCTTTGGGAGGACTTTTTCTCTTTTATACCTTTTTATCGGCGCTGCTGATGAGCTCAGTCCGCCTATTTCACGGCGGTGCCGTCAGTGCGAAAGATTTCGCCTGGGGGTTGGCTGTGGGATTTCTCAACTACACCTCAACAATGTTTCTGCTTCAGGCCATTCTCCGTATGCCCGCTTTCTGCGCCTACCCCATTTACAGCGTCGGCGTCATTCTCTTTGTCAATTTTATCAACTTTATCTTAATAAGAGAGCCTATCAGCAAAAGACAGTACTGCGGTATGGCGATAATCGCCGCCGCCTTGGTGTGCCTGAACACCGTCTAACGGCAGAAAATAGCAGAGCGGCGGTGTTTGCCGTCACCGCCGCTCTTTAACGCTACTTTTTATCAAGGGCGTTATATTTGATGTAGAGAGCGTCAAGCACCTGAGACCACAAAGAGAAAGCTCCTTTATCCCGCAGCAGCTTCAGCCCCATCTCGTTAACTCCGTGCGGTGTGGAGTTGTCGGTGAGGAATTTTTCCACGTCCTGCCCGCAGTCGCTTCTCATATAGCGGGAGAGAGCCTCGTTCATGCAGCAGGAGTAGTCGAGAGCGCTTTGAAAATCGATGCCTTTTTCTCCCGCCCACTTTACATATTCAGCAACCAAAGCATAATAAGGCACCATCAGCCCCGTCACCGGCCCCATGATTTCCAGCTCTCTTTCTGATTTTACCTTTACCACCGTTCCCATCAGTTCAAAAAGTGCCCTGCACTCATCGTCCTCGCCAAAGTAAAGAATAGGTCCCATATTTCTCGCGACAAAAGGCAGAGGAATGGCGCGCACCATCGCTTTCGCGGGAGTGTAGAGCGGTACGGATTTTTCAAGTTTGATGCCGCCGGTGATGTGCATGATTTTTTGCCGTTCGTTAAATTTCAAAGAGCCGACAACCTCTTCATGAACCGTGGGCGGCAGTGCGACAGAAACGATATCCGCGGCGTCAACGATCCGTTGGTTGGACTCGCAAATGGTAATCCTCTGCGGATAGAGACTCTTAAGCTCTTCCGCGTGCTCCCTGTTTTTATGAACGGAGATAATTATCCTGCCTGTATATTGCGCCGCTTCGCACAAACCTCTCACCATCGCCGAGGTAATGCCGCCCGTACCGATAAAGCCAATCGTCATATCCAAATTCATCGCCGCCTGCTCCCTTCGCCACTTGTGTTTTGCCGCTATTCTAGGGAAACCACGATTAAATAGCAAGCCATCAATAATAGGCTGAGTGCGGGCAGCTTATGTTATTCTCCAGATGTGCCGATCACGCACCGCTTCCAGACACAAAGGCAAATGTTTCGCTTTTCACCGGGAAAATCAGTAGTTTTCCTCCCTCATCGTGCTTATAGGCAACTAACATTCTATACAAAAATTTGAATATAATGCTATTATTACTATATCTGCGCATGCGACTTTTTCGCTGTCCGCACCGCCCTCTTTCGGGCAATAAAATTTTATAGGAGTGGTCTAGAAATGTTAAAGCACCGCAAGGCACTCGGAATCCTTCTGGCTCTGTCTTTTATACTTGTTATCTGTACCGGCGCAATGGCCGCAACACTTAACGCGTACACAATCATGCCGGAAAAGTACGCATCAAAGGTATTTGAGCAGTTCACCAAAGATACCGGCATCAAGGTCAACTTCATCCGCTTCTCTTCCGGAGAAGCTCTTGCAAGACTGGTCGCGGAAAAAGGCAACCCCCAGGTTGACGTGCTCCTCGGCGGTCCCGCCGACACCTATGTCGCGGGGGAAAAAGACAACGTCTTCGCAACCTACAAACCTAAAGACGCAGCTCTCACCCCCGAACAGTACAGAGACCCCAAGAGCAACTGGACAGGCATTGGACTGATTCCGATGTGCTTCCTCACAAACACCGACTTCCTCAAAAAGCATAATATGAAAGCCCCTGCGTCATGGAACGATCTCCTTGACCCGGCATACAAAAACGGTCTGCAAATGGCCGACGCCCGCACATCGGGGACAGCCACTGAACGTATCTACAGCCTTGTAGCCATCTACGGCGAAAACAAAGCTTTTGACTACCAGAAAAAGCTGCACAAAAACGTACAGCTCTACACCAAGAGCGGTGCCGGCGGAGCGATGCCCATAGCTCAGGGACAGGCGGCAAGCGGCATTTTCTACCTCGTGGATGCACTGGAAATTCAGCAGCAGGGCTTCCCCGTCGCTATCAGCTACCCGAAGGAAGGCGTTTCCTACGGTGTTGAGGCCACAGGCATCATCAACGGCTGCAAGAACCTTACCGAAGCCAAAAAGTTCGTGGACTGGGCGACAAGCAAAAAGCTGGGACAGTTCTTTGTCGACCAGAAGATCAACTATATTCCCGTCGTAAAGGGCGTGAAGATTGAGAACCCAGCCCTTGACATGACCAAGGTCAAGCTGCTTAAGGTCTCAACAGAGGATAAAGGCGCCAAACGTAAAGCCTACGTTGACCGTTGGGTTAACGAAGTTATCCGCTAGTTTCTGACAAAAAAGACGCTGCCGGCTCCGCTCGGGGCCGGCAGCTTTTGGGTAAAGGGGACTCCGATAGAGATGGCATCTTCATCAATGAAGCGCGACCCGGCGCTTATTCCTGTGGTTATTACGCTTTGGCTCGCACTGGGCGTATTTATTATCTTTCCGTTTATCAAACTGCTGCTTGTAACATTTGTCGTTGACGGACATTTTTCTGTCGCTAACATAACCGCCGTATTCTCCAACACCTATGACCGCCTGGCCTTTATCAACAGCATCTGGCTCGCTGCGGCTGTGGCCTTTATGGGCACATTTCTGGGTTTTGTTTTCGCCTTCGCCGTCACCCGCATCAACCTGCCCGCACCAATAAGGTGGTTCTTGGCTGCGGTTACGGTACTGCCGCTGATATCGCCGCCCTTTACCAGCAGCATCGCCTTGACCCTTTCGCTGGGGCCAAACGGCATTTTGCTGAAACTTCTTGGCATCGGCAACTTTAACCTCTATGGCTTTTGGGGCACTTGGATATCTGAGTCTCTCACATACTTCCCCGTGGCCTTTTTAACTATCAGCTCTGTTTTGGCCTGCATCGACCCAAACTTGGAAGATGCGGGGCTCAGCCTCGGCGGCTCCCCCTTCCGCGTATTTCGCACCGTAACTCTGCCTCTAACACTGCCGGGCATCGCCAACTCCGTGCTGCTGCTATTCGCCTGCTCTTTGGCTGATTTCGCCACCCCTCTGGTGCTTGCCGGGCATCAATTTCCCGTACTGCCGACTCAGGCGTATCTGCAAATAACCGGACTGTATGACCTCAAAGGCGGAGCCGCGCTCTCATTCGCTCTGCTTGTCCCTGCACTGCTGGTATTTGTGCTTCAGCGCTTCTGGCTCAGCCGCAAAAATTATGTCACTGTCAGCGGCAAATCCGGTGCTCAAACAAGAATAAAAGGTATGGGAACAGCGGGAGAGAGTGCTATACTTGCTATTTGCGCCTTTGTTGTGGCGTTCATACTCTTCCTCTACACGCTGATTCTGTTAGGCGCCTTTACAAAGGTTTGGGGCGTAAATAACTCCTTCACTATGGAAAACTTTGCCTATGTGTTCAACCACGGAAGAAAGGCAATCACAGATACACTGATAATCGCCTTCATCTCCACACCCATCGGCGGTTTGCTGGCAGTCTCCATCGCCTATGTCACACAGAGGAAGAACTTCCCCGCGAACGGACTGATGGAAGTCATTTCCCTCTTGAACTTCGCGCTGCCGGGAACAGTCGTCGGCATAGCCTATATCATCGCTTTCAACTCCGGTCCGATATTGCTTACCGGCACCATGTCCATTTTGGTGGCAGCCTACGTCTTCCGCTACGACTCTGCGGGAATCCGCTCGGTGATAGCCTCGCTGCACCAGATAGACCCCTCGCTTGAGGAAGCTTCACTAAGCTTGGGCGCAACCTCTATTGGCACATTTAAAAACGTCACTCTGCCTCTTGTAGTCCCCGCCCTTGTCGCCGGAATGAAATACCTTTTTATCCACTCAATGACGGCTATCAGCGCCACTATTTTCCTTGTTTCCGTAAGTTGGTCACTGCTGACCACGAGAATTTTGGAGTGTATGACAGAACTGCAGTTCGGCAACGCCTGCGCCTTTTCGGTGGTGCTGATTATTATGGTATTTATCTTTAACGGTATGCTGACGCTGCTTGTCAGAGCGGCCGGCTATAACTACAGAGGACAGGGAGGAAACAGATAATGTCTGTTGAGCTGCACCTTCAGAATATTACCAAAACATTTATCAAAGACGGGGTTAAATTTGACGCTGTTGAAAAGGTTGACCTCAAAATCAACGGCGGCGAGCTGCTCACCTTCCTCGGCCCCTCGGGCTGCGGCAAAACAACCACCCTCCGCATGGTCGCCGGCTTTGAAACGCCTACATCTGGCAGCATCTTTATAGACGGACGTGACGTTACCAATGTTATGGTAAATAAGCGGGAAATCGGCTTCGTCTTTCAAAACTACGCCCTCTTCCCCCACATGACCATCGGCGATAATGTCGGCTACGGACTCAAAATGCGATCTGAAGCCACGCCGGATATTATGCGCAAAGTTGGCGAAGCTCTGGAAATGGTTGGACTCAGCGGCACAGAAAAACGCCTGCCTAACCAGCTTTCCGGCGGTGAGCAGCAGCGTGTCGCTCTCGCGCGCGTACTGGTGATGAAGCCAAAAGTTCTCCTAATGGACGAACCTCTTTCCAACCTTGACGCCAAATTGAGAATCCACATGAGAACAGAAATACGCAATATCCAAAAACAGCTCGACATCACCTGTCTCTACGTCACCCACGACCAAAAAGAGGCTCTCACCATGGCCGATCGCATCATGGTCATGCACAAAGGGAAAGTTGAACAGATAGGCACGCCCTTTGACATCTACACCCACCCGCGCACTCTCTTTGTCGCCGATTTCATCGGACAAGCCAACGTGCTGGCCGGCACGCTTGAAAGCAGAGAGTCCGCCGTAATAGGCAGTATACGCATTGGCGACAGAGTTATTCCCGGAAAGCTGATAGCGGAGGAAAACTACACTGCGGGAGAACGAGTATCGCTGATTCTCCGCCCTGAAGCTGTGACTTTGTCCGCAAAAGAGGACGGAGTACTCAGCGGCACGGTATCAAGCGCCGTCTTCAGCGGCGACAGAATGGAATACATGGTGCGTTTGAGCAACGGGCAGGAAGTTTCCGTCATGGAAAACTTCTTCCCTGGCGCGGAAATATACAGCACAGGACAGCAAGTACAGTTGACCTTTGACCCGCGGCTGACAGTCGTACTCCCGGGAGAAAGATAAGCTCCGCTATTTTAACGGCATTGCCGGCAAACAAAAACCGCCGCCCGAATGGGCGGCGGTTTGATTATCTGAGAAGTAGAAAGTTATTTCGCGAAAGCCTTTTTGATTCTTTCCACGGCGTCGTCGATCTGCTCGTAGGTGACGACGATGGGAGGTGCGAAACGGATTGTGCGTTCGTGTGTCTCTTTCGCCAATACGCCGGCAGCGATGCACTTCTTCACATAACCGGCTGCGGGAACTTTGAATTCCACACCGATGAGAAGTCCCTTGCCGCGGACTTCGATGATGTCATCGTTGTCGATTTCGCGGAGCTTCTTCATGAAGTATTCGCCCTTTTCTTCGGCGAGCTTCGGATAGTTGTCTCTGACGAGGATTTCCATCGCTTTGATAGCTACCGCGCAGCCGAGGGGGTTGCCGCCGAATGTAGAGCCGTGTGTGCCGGGGGTGTAGAGTCCGAGAATGTCTTTGTTCGCCGCAATTGCGGAGACGGGCATGATGCCGCCGCCGAGAGCCTTGCCCATGATGAAGATGTCGGGTTCGACGTTTTCAAAGTTGCAGGCGAACATTCTGCCGGTGCGGGCAAATCCTGTCTGAACTTCGTCAGCCATGAAGAGAATGTTGTGCTTGGTGCAGATCTCGCGAACCTTTGTCAGGTATCCTGCCGGGGGAACGATGATCCCCGCTTCGCCCTGAATCGGCTCTGCCATGAATGCTACTGTATTGGGGGTAATTGCCGCTTCTAGGGCTTCAGCATCTCCGTAGGGAATAATCTTAAATCCGGGGCAGTAGGGGCCGTAGTTGATTCTGGCGTCAGGGTCTGTGGAGAAGCTGATGATGGCGATAGTGCGTCCGTGGAAATTGTTTTCGCAAACGATGATTTCCTGCTTACCGTTTTCCACGCCTTTAACTTCTGCACCCCAGCGGCGGGCTGTCTTAAGAGCTGTTTCTACCGCTTCGGCGCCTGTATTCATGGGGAGAGCCATTTCTTTGCCTGTGAGCTTGCAGAGGCTCTCGAAGAAATCACAGAGAATCGCGTTATGGAACGCGCGTGATGTAAGTGTTACGCGGTCGAGCTGCGCCTTTGCTGCTGCGACGATTTCGGGGTGAAGGTGACCAAAGTTGTGAGCAGAGTAAGCAGAAAGCATATCATAGTATTCGCGGCCTTCGGGGTCTGTGACGACTACGCCATGTGCGTCTACAATAACGACATCTTTGGGGTGGTAGTTATGTGCGCCGAGCTCGTTGGTCTTGTCGATGATTTGCTGTGTTGTAAGCATGTAATCCTCTCCTTCGTTGTTTTAATAAATGAACTCAATAGTATCTTTTGTTCAATTTCCATTTCTTGATGCCTAAATAATAGCACTCTTTCCGTCAATTGTGAATAGATTAAGGCGCTTTTTCTGCGAAATTGCTGGCAATTTTCGCACCCTTCAGAAAATGGCGTCCGCAGATATGCAACCTGGCATCTATAAAAGTTTATTTATATACGAATAGAACGCCATATCCGGCGATGAAAACGTTTATTTGTAAACTTTATACCGTCAACAATTTATTTTTCTGCATGACTTATGCAGCAACCATTATTTATCGCAGATGGCACAAGAAAAGCTTCGGAAAAATCTATTTTGAAAATATCCCCAAGGAGATTTCTGTGTGAATTATACTTGTATGACTATGGTCAGCAATGAAATGATTTCTCTTATATTCGACAAAACAACCGCATAATGCAAAAGGATTAATAAATATCTTGCAGCTTTGCCGGCTTTGGCAAGGTGGGGAGGTGTTTTATAAAATATGCCGCCAAAAAGGCTGAAAAAAGCGGTCTAACTTCGTTTTTGAAGTCAGACCGCCGATATGCGTTTTTTGAACCTCTAAATTCCGCCCGCAAAAAAGGTACGGCCTTAAAGGCTGTTAGGTTTAATACTTATCTTACACTCTTGTTTTATACAACCGGAGTAGTCCAGTGGAAGCTATCTTCTTTCAAGCCCCACTGTATGCCGGTGAGCTCATCATAAAGCCTCTTCGCCAAAGGCCCCGTTTTAAAGTCGTTGATGATGAATTTTTCTTCGCCGTACGCCAGCTCGCCAATCGGTGAGAGCACCGCGGCAGTGCCGCAGCACCAGCACTCTTCCAGCTTACCGGCAACCATGGCATCTTTGAGTTCATCAACGCTGATCTGGCGTTCCTCAACAGGGACATCCCATGATTTGAGGATTTCTATGAGTGACTTTCTGGTGATACCGGCAAGAACAGAGCTGCTGAGAGCAGGAGTGACAACTTTGCCGTCGATTTTGAACATGACGTTCATGCCGCCGCCCTCTTCGATGTATTTCTTTTCGATGGCGTCAAGCCAGAGCACCTGCGCATATCCCTTGGAAGCGGCCTTTTCTCCCGCTCTCAGAGAGCCGGCATAGTTGCCGCCGCACTTGGCATATCCGGTACCTCCCCTGACAGCGCGCACATCTTCCTGCTCAATATACATTTTGACAGGGTTTACACCCTCTTTGAAGTATGAGCCCACAGGGCTGAGAATAATGGCAAAGATGCAGTTCTGCGGCGTATGGATTCCCATGACTTCATCGGAGGCGAACATGAAGGGACGGATGTAGAGTGAGGTGAAAGGCTCACTGGGAACCCAGTCCTGCTCTACTGTCACCAGTTTTTTCAGCGCTTCCAGGAACAGTTCTTCGTCAAGTTCGGGCAGACACATGCGTTCTGCTGATATATTCATTCTTTTGATATTCTCTGTCGGACGGAAGAGCTGAATGTGTCCCTCAGAGGTACGGTATGCCTTCATGCCCTCAAAAATTTCCGGGGCGTAGTGCAGCACTACAGAGGCAGGAGAGATCTGAAAAGGAGCAAACGGAACTATTCGCGGGTCATACCAGCCCTTTGCTCTGTCATAATCCATGAGAAACATGTGGTCGGTAAATATTTTACCGAAGCCAAGATTTTTCATGTCACCCTTCGGCTTGAGATTTTCGCTGAGAACGACTCTGATTTTTTCCATAGAAAACACCTCTCTATAATAATATTGACACCCATGCTTCCACATCGTCAGTTATCCGGACGCCAATGGATTAGTAGATGATTATATAATAAGTTCTTGCTCCGCGCTAGGGCAGATCAGCCATTTATTTTTAACAAAAATAAGTTAAAAACATCGATATTTATTGCAGATGTTAAAGAATCAGCCTATACTCTATAATGAAAAGAATAAATAGGCTGATTTTGACAGGTAAATTCATAAATACAGGGGTGGTCGCATTGTTTCAGATTCCTTCACACATCTTTCGTGAATATGATATCCGCGGCATCGCGGATACAGAATTGACAGACGAAACCGTTATATTAATTGCTCAGGCCTATGGCACATGGCTGGCCGCGCGCGGAGTGAAACACGCCGCTCTCGGCGGAGACGCGCGCCTCTCCACAAAGCGAATCAAAACAGCGGCTGCGGCGGGCTTGATGAAGGCGGGAATCAATGTAACCGACATCGGACTCTGCTCCACACCGACATTCTACTGGAGTCTCTACAGATTTGAAGTTAACGGAGGCATTATGGTGACAGGCAGCCACAATCCCAAAGAGTTTAACGGATTGAAAGTCGCTTATGAAAAGAGCACTCTTTGGGGCAATGACATTATGGAGATTTATCGGATAATCAAAGAGGATCGTTTGCTTACGGCGGATATCCCCGGCACATTCAGCTCCGCAGATATTACCGAGGAATATATCCAAATGCTTATTGATAAAATCACCCTCGGCAAGCGGCGTCTGAAAATTGTCTGTGACTGCGGCAACGGCACAGGGGGTATTTACGCCCCCGCATTTTTGCGCGGCATTGGCTGTCAAGTAACAGAGCTTTACAGCGAACCCGACGGCACCTTCCCCAACCACCATCCCGACCCCACAAAAAGGGAGAACCTTGTCAAACTGATTGATACCGTCATCAAAGAGGGCGCGGATTTAGGCGTCGGCTTCGACGGCGACTCCGACAGAATCGGCGTGGTGGACGACAAAGGAGAGGTCATCTGGGGAGATAGACTCATGGCTCTTTACTGGCGCGAGATTCTTCCGAAGCATCAGGGAGCTGTCGCCATCTGTGAAGTAAAAAGCTCCATGGCGCTGCCCGAGGAAGTGGAGAAACTGGGGGGAAAACCCATTTGGTGGAACTCCGGACACTCTCTTGTTAAAGCTAAGATGCGCGAAGAACATGCGCTCTTCTCTGGAGAGGTCTCAGGACATATGTTCTTTGCCGATGAATTTTTCGGCTTTGACGACGGCTTCTACGCCGCCGGCAGACTTTGCCGCATTCTTTCACACAGCAGGCAATCGCTCTCACAGATAATGACGGAGATACCTCTCTACCCATCTACAGTAGAAACACGATATGACTGCCCTGACGACCTCAAGTTTTCCGTGGTCGAACAGGTCAAAGACCGGGCTCTTGAAGAGGGACTGAGTGCAATCACTGTTGATGGAATCAGAATTATATATGACAATGGCTGGGGACTGGTAAGAGTATCAAATACTCAGCCCACCTTGGTCGCCCGCTGTGAAGGGCGCACAGAAGCGGCTCTTGAAGAAATATGCAGTGATATGAAGCGCAGACTGAAAGAGGCAGGCAGTCCCGATTTTGAGTGGGAGTACTAAGCCTTAACTCATTTGGCACTCACAGCCTCATATTACGGCTGTAGTTCAACAATTACAAAACTATTACCGCACAGGGAGGATCTACTATGCATTGCTCAAAAGAAGTTCAAGAGATGGTATGCGTGGCCAAAGGAGCTAAACACGGCCCCGCGCCGATTCCCGAAGAGGGAAAGTGGGTAGAATCAAAACAGATAGGCGACATTTCCGCCTTCACGCACGGTGTCGGCTGGTGCGCGCCTCAGCAGGGAGCCTGTAAGCTCACGCTCAATGTCAAAGAGGGAATCATCCAAGAAGCTCTGGTGGAAGTTATCGGTTGTTCCGGCATGACCCACTCAGCGGCTATGGCTGCGGAAATTCTTCCCGGCAAAACACTGCTGGAAGCTCTCAATACAGACCTCGTCTGCGATGCCATCAACACGGCGATGAGAGAGCTGTTTTTACAGATAGCATACGGAAGAAGCCAGAGCGCCTTCTCCGAAAACGGACTTCCCGTAGGAGCAGGGCTGGAAGACCTCGGCAAAGGACTCCGCTCACAGGTGGGTACGATGTACGGCTCGCTCCCTAAAGGCCCCCGCTATCTGGAAATGGCGGAAGGCTACATCATGGAACTGGGACTTGACGAAAACAACGAAATTATCGGTTACAAATATGTGCAGATCGGTAAAATGATGGAAGCCATCCGCAATTGTGTTGACCCGAAAGAAGCACTGGAGAAAAACACCGGCACTTACGGAAGATTCGCGGAAGCCGCCAAAATAATCGATCCGCGCAAACAATAAGGAGGGGACACCATGGTCACATTTGAAGGAATCGAACGCAGAATTGGTCAGATAGAGCCCTTTCTTAAAGAAAACGGCTTTAACTGTTTGGAAGACGCCCGCGAGCTTTGCCTAGAACGCGGCGTTGACGTGGAATCAATCGTCAAAGGCGTACAGACAATCGCTTTTGAAAACGCTGTCTGGGCTTACACACTGGGAGCGGCACTCGCGATAAAAGCGGGAGTGAAAACTGCAGCACAAGCCGCCGAGAAGATCGGCGTAGGCTTGCAGACCTTCTGCATCCCCGGCTCCGTAGCTGACCAGCGCAAAGTAGGACTGGGACACGGCAACTTGGCGGCAATGCTTCTGCGTGAAGAGACGCAGTGTTTCTGCTTCCTTGCCGGACACGAGTCGTTCGCTGCCGCCGAAGGCGCTATCGGCATCGCCCGCACCGCCAACAAAGTTCGCAAGTCCCCGCTAAGAGTAATACTCAACGGACTCGGTAAAGACGCGGCATACATTATCTCCCGTATAAACGGCTTCACCTTTGTGGAGACCAAATATGACTACTACACGGGCGAGCTCAAAATCACCGAGGAGCGCGCCTTCTCCAACGGAGAAAAAGCTAAAGTCCGCTGCTACGGCTCAGACGACGTCTGCGAAGGTGTCGCCATAATGATAAAAGAGGGCGTGGACGTCTCCATCACCGGAAACTCGACAAACCCGACAAGATTCCAGCACCCTGTGGCCGGAACATATAAAAAGTGGGCTGTGGAAAACGGACACAAATACTTCTCCGTCGCTTCAGGCGGCGGCACGGGACGCACCCTTCACCCGGATAACATGGGAGCGGGACCTGCCAGCTATGGCATGACCGACACCATGGGAAGAATGCACAGCGACGCACAGTTCGCCGGCTCTTCCTCCGTACCTGCCCACGTGGAAATGATGGGTCTTATAGGCATGGGCAACAACCCAATGGTTGGAGCTTCTGTAGCGGTCTCTGTCGCAATTGAAGAGGCAATGAATAAATAAAAAATTTAAACAGCATCTATAAAAACTAAGCACTAACATAAGATCATTACATAAGATTTTCAGCCAAGCGGCATCAGGAGAGGCAACATAACCCTGACGCCGCTTATTAATAATTATAAACTGATGATTAAGGTGATTGAAAAAACATCTGCAAATTCAGGACTCTAAGGCGAAGATTAACTGAAGCCACTCAGTTATCAATTAAAACAATATTGGCACGTAAATTACGCAAGAAAACTATATAATCAATTAAGCTTATTATATACAAAAATCAGCAATATTAACGTAAGAAGAACAACATAAATAACATATAATTATTGTTATCCGGAATAATTGCTATTTATAGGAGCAAAATATACATCTAGCTGATATAAATCAGGGCTCTGTAGGTTTTAGAAAAATAGAGATACATGTATTCTGGACAGCTGTTAAAATAGAGTCAGACTATTATGAATTCATAATAACTGTAAAAAATGATAATATAAGGGCTATATTGCATATATTTTAGCATTAATCGGCGGATTAAATACAGATTTAGATAAGATAATTAAAATTATATTAGGTTTGAGGAAAGGCATAGGTTATAATCAAGCATGCACAGGCAAAACGTCAGATATTTTATATTCAGCTCACACCACTAACTCGCAACAAGTATGACTCATCTTTCGATTTGGTTTTTGAACATTACCCAAATAAACTGCCGCCTGAAAAAGCAGCGTTTATAAAAACGAGCATAATATACAGAAATTGATAATATTATGACTTTACAGGTTTTATTTTAGGCTTTATAATTGCATTAATATATGGAGATTATTTCACAATAAAATAGATAAAAGTACACAAAGAAAAGAGAGGAATGGTTGTTATGGCAAAAGTAAAGGCAGATGGAACCGCAAGACGTATTCGCAGGAGCCCTGAAATACTCATGAAGGAACTTGACGAAAAGATGAAAAGACTCGAGGAACGTATCTACAAGAAAAATAAAGAGGCTGTACACCACATAGGCACAGCTATTCTTAAGCGCGCAAAATTTGATTTCTCATCATTCTCCAAAGAAGATCTTGATGATATCGTCAAAATGACTCCCCGCGGCAGCGAGATAATCCGCGATATCATTACTAAAGCACATCAGAATTAAAAAAACGGCCGCGCTGAACAGAGCGCGGTCATTTTTCACACGATATTTGTTGATTAAATGATATTTTATAAATTTTCCATTATCGGACGGTGCCTTTTATCCAATATATCTATCATCACACGGTCAACGGTTTTCATTCCTTCTTTGGTTACACGGCCAACATTTTCAACTGTTTCTTCTATTGTTTCGCCAAATACACCCTGAGGAACGCATAGCTTCTGCCCGGCAATAGCCCACTGAGCCGCATAGTAAGCCTCCGAAGCCGCAGAACTGACTTTCAGAGCACAGCTCTCTTTGGCTCCGTCGCAAAGCATTCCCGCAAGGTCTGAAAGCAAAAGGCTCATCGCAGCAGAAATCTTCTCCCCGTCTCCTCCCAGAGTGTAGGTCATTCCCGCTGCCGCACCGGCTCCTGCCGCCACAGAGCAGCCGCAAACAGGCGAAAGACGTCCCAGACTGCGTTTTACAAAACTGGTGGCAATGTGGCTCACGGCAATGGCCTTAGCAATGTCGCGGTCGCTTTTGCCCAAGTGTTTGCCAAGCAGTGCTGCAGGAAGAATCGCCGCTATTCCGTGGTTGCCGCTTCCCGCGCTGCTCATGACCGGCATCAAAATACCAGACATACGAGCATCGGCCGCAGCGGCACAAGTGCTTCTGATAACCACGGAGATATCATCTCCCCTTCCTTCCTTACGTGCGGTATCGCGCAGCGCCCAGCCAAATTTACTGCCCTGAACGCATACACCGCAGGCAGAACATTCTTCCCTGGCCTTAAAGCCTCCCTCGGCAACAGCCATATTCATGGCCACGCCTTCGAGAAGAAATTTCTGATCCTCGTCATCCATTTCTTCCGCCATCTCCAGTGCCTCCGCGAGAGTGGCGGGAAAACCGTCGTCTGCGTAACCGCTGCCAGGCACTGAGTTTCTTTCTGTCTCAAATACTGTGCTGCCGTCTACAATAACTTTAGCGATGTTGGAATGTTTTTCCTCCACAAGGCAGACAGCCTTATGTTCTGGTGTGAAAACTGAGGCGAGTACATATACGCCGCTTCTGTCAGGGTCGCAGTAGATGCTCACTCTTTCGTCTTTAACCCATTGACGCGCCTTTGCCACGTCATCTTTGGTGCTTTCGCGCAAAACTTCCAGCCCCAAATCCGATCTGCCGCAAATAGCCCCTAAAGCCGCAGCGATAGCGTTGCCCCTGGCTCCGTTCGTGCCGGGAATTCCCACGGCCATGCCGTTTTTGTATATGCTTGAACTGACTGTGACACGCACGGAAGCAACGTCTTCGCGGTCAGAAAGCTCATCGCACGCTCTCGCGACCGCAAGAGCAACTGCCCCCGGTTCCGTACAGCCCAAAGCCGGTTTGACTTCATTGCGAAGAAAATCCTTCAGCTTCATAATTACCACGCCCCTATCAAAATATTTTCATTTTTGGAAAGCACCGATTAAATAGCAAGCCTTCAATAGTACGGTCTGTATTCCTCTGATTATAGGCAGAGAGCAGAAATCGATGATTCCGTGCGATAAGTGATTTTTGCAAAAATCCAACTTAGCTGCTTCATCAATCGGTCCATTTTTCCGGTCAAGCGTATAACAATAAGCCGCAGTTACAGAAACAGCTTGCCTGTAACGCAAGCAGTGCATATAATCGGCGGCTCCTTAAATATTATGTTTAATCGCTGCCCTACAATAATAATATCACAGAGGAGGCAAATATAGTATTTTTTCTAAGGTAAAAAAGACAATCAGCCCATCATAGCAAAGACTTTCGTCTTTCCCTTAAATGCGGAAGGCACGTCATATTTTTCCCGGCGGAGGCTGTTTTCACATTTTATACCGCCTTTTGTTCTTTTGCAGGACATCATCTTTTTTAAAATTTCTAGATAAGCTGTGATATTATTGACGTTATCTTTAACAGTTTTATAAAAAACGCCTGTGGATATTTTTATGGGATCGGGATTATTTGGAGATGAGATTTTGACTGAGAGAAAAAAGGGTGCACTGCTGCTTTTGTCTGCCTATATGCTTTGGGGTGTACTGCCAATATATTGGAAAGCGCTCTTTAGTCTTGACCCCGTTGAAATTCTCGCACACCGTATCCTTTGGTCAATGGTCATCGCCTTTATCACAGTGGCAGCGCAAAAGAAGTTCAGGCAGACCGCGGAAATTATTCTCCATGACCACAAAACAATGCTGGCGCTCTCCGCCGCCAGCTTGATGATTACCTTTAACTGGGGGCTCTTTATCTGGGCGGTTAATAACGGTATGATATTGGCTACAAGCTTAGGATATTTTATTAACCCTCTGATGAGTATCGTCTTTGGCATGGTCTTTTTTCATGAGAAGCTCAGCCGTCCTCAACGATTCGCCATCATTCTCGCTGTTACCGGCGTATGCTCAGAGATAGTTTCCGTGGGGCGTCTGCCGTATGTCTCTCTTGCTTTGGCTCTCTCCTTCGGCTCATACGGAGTAATCAAAAAACTAGTGAAGGCAGAGGCAATGGTGGGGCTGTTTATTGAAACCTTGGTTGCAGCACCCTTCGCACTCTTTTGGCTGATACACGCGCAACAGAGCGGCACCGCCCATTTTCCTTACAACATTTTTATTCTGCTGCTGCTGATAGGCACAGGAGTCGTAACCAATATTCCACTCGCCTTTTTCGCCTATGCGCTGAGAAGGATTCCCCTGACGATGGCGGGATTTATTCAATACGCCTCGCCCACTTTAACATTTATCATCGGTATCTTCGTCTATGGCGAGAAACTCGCATTTTCAAGAATTATCACCTTTGCTTTCATTTGGACAGCCCTTGCGATATATACTGCGGATACTTTTCTGCGCAGAGAACAGAGAAGCTAACTCCCCGCCTGCAACTAACATGTTTTATTTTCTTAATCAGATGGCGATGGCTTAGACTTTGTCTGTGTTGCGGCAAAATTTCCGCCCTTGCATAACCCTCTGTCCTCTCGTCTTCCTATGTTTTTACTGCTTCTAATTTATATGCTTTCTAACAGCTTCGTTCAAAAGTACGGCTCTGACTTACATTCCCCGTTTTTTACGCATTAGGTGTTTTGGGCTCAAGATAGTAATAAGGCTGAGGTGACTGCCGTAAGCACGCCTTTCACGCAAGGAACTGCCTTAAGAGTTAATTTTTTCCCGTACCGATATCAACTCCATGCGCGCTCTTTATTTTACGTAATTTATCCCATATTTAAGATAACAAAACTTTAAAATTCGCGCCCGCATAAATCGCCGTGCGTGATCATTCTCTGTCTTAGCCTATATTTCCCCCTTACACACAGCTAAAGGCATCCCTCTGTACCAGAGTAGGGGCAGCCTTTTTGCTTTTGTGCATATACCTGAAAATAACTTGACATACATTCCAGTATGTATGTATACTTTTGCAGCTTAATACTACATAGATTGGAGGTTTGATGATGGCTAGGAGAACAAAAGCCGAAGCGCAAGTCACCAGGCAGAATATCTTAAATGCGGCGCTGGATATTTTCAGTGAGAAAAACTACTCTGTAGTCTCCGTTGTGGAGATAGCAGAGAGAGCCGGAGTTACCAAAGGAGCCGTTTACTGGCATTTCAAGGGTAAAAGCGGCATAATTTTTAAGATAATTGAAGAATCGTGTAAACAGAGCGAAAACGACTTTCTGGGGATTTACGGCACGCCGAAATCCCTGCTGGCACTGAGGAATTACTACAAAGAATCGCTCAATAAACCGGTGCAGGATGCGCACTATAAGAAGATTCATAAGATCATGTTCCGCAGAAACGAGTGGCCGGAAGATCTTCGCAGCGGAGTCCAAGACCTCGTCATTGCGTCAATAGACAAAGAGGTTTCCATGCTGGAGGCTCTTATTATTAAGGCGCAGGCAAACGGAAAAGTCAGAGGAGATATCAATCCCCGCACGGTAGCCTCCGTTACCGCTTCTGTCTTTCATGGACTTTTTGTTTTACAGTTAGCGGAGGTTCTTCCTGAAGATTTCATTAATTATTCGGATTTTCTCTTTGACGCACTGTCGCATGAGCTGGAGATTAAGAAATAAAATTTATATAGAGAGAAAGAGAAGGTGCAGCAAAAGATGACATCGCCGGAAGATAAGAAAAAAATGGAGATACGCACGAACAATGGCTCAAAGGTTATCAGATGGGTAATTATCATCGCCGTGGCAGCAGCCGTTGGATTTGGAGCAAAGGTGATGCTGGCGCCAAAACCTCAAGCGCAGCAGCAGGCTCCTGCAGCACCATCAGTGGTATTGCACACTGTTACCACAACAGACCTCGCCGCTCAGCGCGAATATATCGGCCGCGTGGAGTCAATTCAGTCAGTCTCTTTGAAATCACAGGTTTCAGGAGAAATTATGAAAGTGCATTTTAAAGAAGGCTCTCTTGTCAAAGCAGGACAGCTCCTTTTTTCAATAGACAGCAGCCAGTATCAGGCAACAGTAGACCTCCGCAGAGCGGAACTGGAAAAAGCCAAGGCAAACCTCGACAGAGCGCAGAAGTACTTTAAGCGTATGCAGGCGGCAGATAAACGCAGCGTCTCTGAATCGGATATCGAACTTGCAGAAAGCAACGCTCTCCAGGGAGCAGCCGCAGTTTCACAGGCAAAAGCCGCTTTGAAGATGGCACAGATAGACCTCTCCCATACCAGAATCACCGCGCCTATTTCAGGTCAGATAGGTGCTGCGCTTTTCACCAAGGGTAATATGGTCTCTCCTTCTTCGGGGGCTTTGGCGTCAATCGTACAGATGGACCCCATCCGCGTCTCCTTCGCAATGCCTGACCGCGACTATCTGAACCAGCTTAGTGAGTTTAAGCAGAAGGGTTCCGTCCTAAAGACAGACCTCATTCTTACAAACGGACAGATATACAAAGCTCAGGGTAAGCGCGATTTTGAAGATAATCAGGTCGATACAAAGACCGGTACTCTGTCGATGAATGTCCGTTTCAACAACGATGAAGGGCTGCTGATTCCCGGCGCAATGGTGAGAATCAACACTAAGCCCGTGAAGACAGAAATTGCCGTCGTCATTCCCCAGACAGCCATTCTCGCCAATTCACAGGGAGATTTTGTCTATGTGATCAACTCCTCCAATATCGCCGAACAGCGCAGTGTCGTTCTGGGAACAGAACTCGGCACGATGCGCGAGGTAAAGAAGGGGCTTTCCGCAGGCGAGAAAATCGCCGTTTTGGGAATACAATCCATTCGCCCAGGCTCGCCTGTAAACGCAGTCGCCGCGCCCTCAACTGAGAAGAGCGCCGCCGAGATAGCGATGGAATCAGACTCCGACATCACTAATTCTGTCAGCGGGGATACAGCAGACACTAATCAAAAAGAAGGTAATTAGCCTATGTTCGCTAAATTTTTCATCGACCGCCCCAGATTTGCGATGGTTATCTCCATCCTGCTGGCTCTGGCGGGAATTATCGGGGCATTTTCTCTGCCCGTTGAACAGTATCCCAACGTCACTCCTCCGCAGGTCCAGGTTGAGGCGAATTACCGCGGTGCTGCGGCCGATGTTGTCGCCAACACTGTAGGCGCGCCTCTTGAAGAATTGATTAACGGCGTTGACGGTATGATCTATATGAACTCGACATCCAGCAACAACGGAAACTACCACCTCACCATCACTTTCCAGACCGGAACTGACCCTGATATGGCTCTGGTTAAGGTGCAAAACCGCGTCCAGCAGGCCACTCCGCAGCTTCCAAGCGAAGTAACGGCGGAAGGCATCACCGTCCAGAGCAGTTTCTCCGACACATTGGGATTCATCGGCCTAACCTCTCCCAAGGGAACGAGAGATGAACTGTTTTTGACAGACTACGCCTACGGCAACGTCAAAAACGTGCTTAAACGTGTCCCGGGAATGGGAGATGTGCAGGTATTCGGAGCAAGGTATAGTATCCGTGTTTGGCTGGATCCTGACCGCATCGCCTCCATGGGACTCAGTATCGGTGACGTGGCAAGCGCAATAAAGAGCCAGAACAAACAGGCTTCCATCGGCTCTATCGGCGCCACCCCCGGCAACACAGATACTCCGCTGGTATATTCACTGACAACACGGGGCCGACTTTCCAATGTCCGTGACTTCGAGGAAATCATCGTGCGCACCAACGCCCAGGGCGGATTGGTAAAGCTTAAGGACCTGGCACGAATCGAGCTTGGCGCTGAGTCATATACCATGCACTCCAGCCTCGACGGACGTCCCGCTGCGATGATGATGATGTCGCAGGCAGCCGGCTCAAACGCCATCAACGTCATGAACAATGCCAAAAAGGTTATCGCCTCTCTTTCGGAAAACCTCCCCGATGACACGGAGTTTATTATCGGCTATGACTCAACAGAGTACGTTAAAGCAACAATTAAGGAAATCCTCCTTACACTGCTGATAACATTCACACTGGTTGTCTTTGTCTGCTACCTATTTTTGCAGGACTGGCGCGTCACCATGGTTCCGGTAGCGGCAATTCCGATATCACTGCTGGCCACCTTTGCGGGTTTGGTTGCGCTTCGCTACAGTATCAACATCCTCACCCTCTTCGGGCTGGTTCTGGTTATCGGAACCGT
>RRZU010418602.1_pt1 | contig 26753 bp, 21 predicted proteins | sample 2165561 | NCBI WGS metagenome assembly RRZU01 (sample SAMN10456909, study PRJNA506462) | wastewater metagenome | isolation source: wastewater sludge | place: USA: Moscow, Idaho | reverse complement strand
TTTTTGTATAAATGTTATAAAATGTGAAAAAGACGATAAATTGTCAAAAAATATGGTTACATCAATTGCAAGGAAACATTCATTTCCTTATAATTGATAAGCATATAAGTTATAAGCATATAAGGAGGAGTTATAGTGAAAAAGAATATTGTAGTCGTTGGAGCCGGTTATGCTGGTATCCTTACAGCTAAAAAAGTAGCGAAAAAATTCAACAAGAATGACGACGTAAGTATTACAATTATAGATAAAAATCCATTCCATACAATGTTAACTGAACTTCATGAAGTTGCAGCTTACAGAGTAGACGAATCAAGCATTCGCATGGATTTAAAAAAAATCTTTGCGAAACGTAAAGTTGATGTTCAATTAGACGAAATTGCAAGCATCGATTTTGAAAACAAAGTTGTTAAAGGAAAAGCAAATGACTATGCATATGATGTCGTGGTTATCGCAACAGGATCAAAACCAACTTACTTTGGTGTTGATGGTGCGAAAGAAAACTCATACACATTATGGTCATACGATGATGCAGTCTTATTAAGAGACCGTATCCGTGATGTTTTCCGTGAAGCAGCAGGTGTTCAAGATGAAGCAGCACGTCGTAAACTCTTAACATTCCACGTTGTTGGTGCTGGATTTACCGGTGTTGAAATGATTGGGGAACTTGCAGAGTATGTTCCAATCATCTCAAAAGAATATGGTGTTGATCCTAAAGACGTTACTTTAGTAAACGTTGATGGTCTTGGAAGAGCGGTTCCAATTTTACCAGAAAAACTATCCAACCGTGTTGAAAAACGTCTCGATAAAATGGGCGTACGTATGGAATTCAACGCATTTGTTTGTGCAGTAGGTGAAGACTTCATCGAATATAAACGTGGTGATGATATTCTACGTGAAGAAACAAATACAGTGATTTGGACAGCAGGTATCGAAAGTTCCAATGTCGCGACAGATTCAGGTCATGCACTTGATGCAGCACAACGTGGTGGACGTGTCTTAACCGATGCATACCTACGTGCTCAAGGAACCGTAGATGTATTTGTGGTAGGGGATAACATGTTCTATGTACCAGAAGGTCAAGAAATGCCAGTCCCACAAATGGTTGAAAACGCAGAACATAGTGCTGGAACTGCAGCACACAACATTGCTGAAACCATTAATGAAACAGAAAACTTTAAAGCTTACAAACCAAGCTTCCATGGTGTGATGGTATGTGTGGGTGGCCGTTATGGTACAGCCCGCGTTGGATTACCAAACTTCATGATCAACTTGCCTTCATTCTTAGCAATGTTCGCAAAACACTTCATCAACATGGTTTACTTCGTTCAAGTCTTAGGTTGGAATAAAGTATTTGGTTATATGAAACATGAATTCTTCACAATTAGAAACAGAAGAAGCTTTGTTGGTGGACATTTCTCAAACAGATCCCCCAGTTTCTTTGCATTCCCAATTCGTCTATGGCTTGGTGCTGTATGGCTCTTTGAAGGGGTTATGAAAGTTGTTGAAGGATGGCTCAATGAATTTGCTTTAGATAAATTCTTTGCAGGCGCAAACAGCTTCTACGCAGGATTCTTCAGTGATGCAGCTGGTGGTGCAACAGATGCCGCTTCAGCCGCAACAGACGCAGCTTCAAGTGCATCCGGTGGTACAGAAGCCGCAGGTTCAGTACTCTTAAACTGGAAAGTTTGGGAATTATTCCAAGTCATCTTTGTGACAACTGCACCTTTAGCAAAATCAACCTTAGATAAATTCGCATTCAAAGTGGATATTCCACTGATGAACTGGTTCTTGGATAACGTATTACTTGCAAACGAAAACCTTGCATTCATCATGCAAAAATTCATCGTAATTGCTGAAATCGGAATTGGTCTTGCATTAATTGCAGGTCTCTTCACAACACTTGCAGCTGGATTCTCCATTATTTTACAATTAATGTTCTTAACCACAACAGGTTGGTACTTAGTGAATGCATGGATGTTCTTCGCAGCATTTGCACTCCTCTTTACAGGCGGTCAAGCATTAGCTCTTGATTACTGGTTCATGCCTTGGTTCAAGGAAAAATGGCGTAATATACCCTTTGTGAAGAAATGGTATCTCTACCATGATTAATGGTGGTTTATCGTGGATAAAACAATATTAAAAAATTTAGAACTCGTAAATGGTGAGGTTGACAGATTATTGTCAACCTCGCCTTTAATCATAAGAAAATACACAGAGCATTTAACCCAGGCCAAAGGCAAGGGCATCCGTGCTTTGTCTGTTCTTGTGAGTGCACTTGATGAAAACAATAAAATTCATCAAGATGCCATTCTTTTTGCAAGTGCGATTGAAATCTTGCATCTTGCAACTTTAGTACATGATGATGTGATGGATGATGCCGATTCAAGACGTGGTATTCCAACACTCCATACACTCTATGGTAAAAAAACAGCCGTGATTTGTGGTGACTATTTACTCGCACTTGCGATGAATCAAATGAATCAAGTAGAAAACAAATCACAGTATTTGGATTTTGATTTCTCTGATATTATGCTAGATATTGCACTGGGTGAACTCTCACAACACATAAACAATGGAAACTTAAACTTAAGTATCAAAGAATACTTAGAAATTATCAAAGGGAAAACTGCCCGTTTATTTGAAGCTTCATTCTATGCAGGTGTTATCACAATGACACAAAACCATGAAGAAATTGATGCATATAAGAAAGTTGGAGAACTGGTAGGTATGATGTTTCAAATCAATGATGATCTCATAGATTTTGAGATGGATGAAGAAGAAGCCTTAAAACCTGTTCAATCTGACTTTGAACAAGGTGTCATGACCCTACCTTTACTTTATGCCTTTGAAAAAGATCCTGAAGTAAAGAAAGAATCTTTAACGCGAAAAAGTATCAACGCTTTGGTTGCGAAATTTGATGGGGTTGGATTTGCGAAAAGAAAATCTGAAAACTACTATCAAGAAGCTTTAAGTATTTTAAATACATTAGATGTTAATGAATTTAAATATAACAGCTTAAAAGAAGTGATTGATAGGGCACACAACACAATATGAAAAACTTTTTAAGATACATTGAAATACAAACAAAAATCACCAGTTTAATGACATTTACACTGGTGATGCTTGTTTTAAATTATCATCACATTGAAATTAGATGGTTAGAAACACTCGTGTTTTTTGGTGGTATGTTCTTATTTGACCTAACCACAACAACCATTAATAACTATATTGACTCCAAATCAAATGATGAAGATTTTGGATTTTCGCGAAATACATTAAAAATGATTTTATTTACACTTTTAGGATCCAGTATTGTATTTGGTATTTGGCTTGTATATCTCACAGATTATATTGTCTTAATCTTAGGGATAATTTCATTTTTTATTGGAATTATCTACACCTATGGACCTATTGCCATCTCACGTCAACCTTATGGTGAGATTGTATCAGGTGTTCTTTATGGTTATGTGATTCCATTTATCCTGATTTATATCAACATGAAAGAATCATTCTTAAGTGTGAGCTTGGGAAGCAGACTTGAAATTATTTTAAACACAAAATATTTCATTGGATTTTTAATTTTAGGATTCATCCCAACACTCATTACCGCAGCTATTATGCTGGGTAATAATGTCTGTGATGTTGAAAAAGATGTCCTTGTGCATCGCTATACACTCCCATTTTACTTGGGCAAAGATAAATCACTGATGTTATTGATTTCACTTTATGCGTTTGTATTTGTGGGTATTGGTGTGGGTGTCATCACAGGTGTCTTTCCAAAACTTATGTTATTGGCATTTATCATTTCACCTAAAGTGTTAAAAAATGCCAAGGACTTAGGGATTGAGTTTTCTAAAGAACGCTCATTTCCATATGTCATTCAAAACTTTATCATGATCAGTATGAGTATGATTCTAATTATGGTTATCAACAAAATTATCTAACAGGGAAATCCCTGTTTTTTTAATAAGTTCATCAAGTTATCATGATTAATTACTTTATTTTTAGTATAATAAGTTTCGAAAGGTTTTGAGGTGTATGCTGTTAGATTCAATGTTTGATATTAAAAATATTATAGATTTTTCTCTTCTTCTCATCATTTATAAAGGCTTATTTTATAGAAGATGGAAAAAAGATACTGAAACGTTTATGTTAAGAACAATCTTTTATATTTATATAAGTGGTATTCTTTGGGTTACACTCATGCCAGTAATTTTAAATCTAAGATGTGTTCATGACCCCTATGTCCCCATGCATATGGTACCTTTTGAAGATCTCATCATGCATCGCCAAAACGCATTACTTCAAATCATCCTAAACATCATCATGATGATTCCCATGGGATATTTTCTACCGAAGATTTATAAGACAAAAGCCTTTACAACCATCCTCATTGTATTTCTTGTGAGTCTTTCGATTGAAACCTTACAACCTTTACTGACAAGCGTTAGAACTGCTGATATTACCGATTTAATCACCAATACCTTGGGTGGATTGATGGGTTATCTAATCTATATTAAAAAAGCCCCGAAATAATTTGGGGCTTTAATTATAGTTTCACAACCAGTGATTCATAAGGATTTAAAGTCATGGATGACTTCAGTTCTTTACGATTATAGTTTGATAAAATAATTGTTTGTGGCAAAGTCTCAAATGAGATGGAAACTGCTTTGTCTTCTAAATTGTTATAGACAAGCCATGTTTCATCACCATATGAGCGACCATATACCAAGAGTGATTCATGATCATCTTCTGGCCAAAAGACTTTACCTTTAGAAACAATCGTTTCAGTATGTCTTAAATCAATCAGTTTTTGGTACCAATTAAAGATAGAGTTTTCCTTTTCTAAAACATCACTGACTGTTTGTAAGTTATTGTGTTGAGAGAATTTAAGCCAAGGTGTGGTTGTAGAAAAACCATAATGTTTAGTATGATCCCAAGGCATTGGTGTGCGCCCATTATCTCTTGAGTGGGCACTGAGACTTTGAACAACATCTTCTTTTGAGAAAGTTTCAGAGAGAATCTCTTTCATATTGATGGATTCAATATCTCTATAGTCATCCATACTTTCAAAGTAAGCATTGGGCAGTCCAATCTCTTCTCCTTGATAGATATAAGGCATGCCTTTGAGAAGGTGCATCATACTTGCAATCATGCTGGCACTTTCAAATGGATAATTGATATCGTCGCCAAGCCTTGAAACACTTCTTGGTTGGTCATGATTGTTCCAGAAGAGTGCCATAAGAGCACTATTTTCTTCCATACTGTCTTGCCATGTTCTTAAAATAGATTTTAAAGCACTGTAGTCTGGTTTTTGAATATGCCACTTTTTATTGTCTTTATAATCAATTTTTAAATGATGAAATCCAAATGCGGTTGAGAGTGCTTTGTTTTTGGGATTGACATAACTTGCGGCATTTTCTACTGTTGTTGATGAAAGTTCGCCCACAGTCACAAGGTCTTTTGTCCCAAATGTATTTTTATTGAGCATTTGAAGGTATTCTAATACTTTTTCACCATCTGTATATTGATCGCGGGCATCTCCTATTACTACATCTTTAAATTCTTTTGGTTTAGAGATAAGGTTAATCACATCAAATCTGAAACCTTCAACCCCCAAATCCATCCAGAATTTCACAACATCATAAAGTGCTTCACGCACCTTTTCATTTTCCCAGTTTAAATCTGCCTGCATCGTATCAAATAAATGAAGGTAGTACTTATCTAAATGGGGGACATATTCCCATGCTGATCCACCAAATTTACTTTCCCAATTGGTTGGCTTATCTTTAAAGAAGTAGTAATCCATGTATTCTTTGTCACCACTTAAGGCTTTTTGAAACCAAGGGTGAAGGGTAGAAGTGTGATTTAAAACCATATCAAGCATGATCCCGATATTATGGTCTTTTGCCTCTTTAACCAAGTTTTTGAAATCATCCATGGTGCCAAATAAAGGGTCAATGGCTTTATAGTCTTTAATATCATACCCATTGTCTTTACCGCCAGATGGATAAAAGGGCGTGATCCAAATCATATCAATTCCAAGTTTGTGTAAGTAAGGGATTCTTTTTCTAATGCCATTTAAATCACCAATCCCATCCCCGTTTGTGTCTTGAAACGAACGGGGATAGATTTGATAAACAACGAGATTTTCTAAATTACGCGACATCTTTTTTTCTTCCTAAGATAACAGTAAGACCAAATGGCACAACAATCGCAATGGCACTGGTTAGGATGAAGATGGGCCACCATTTAATGTTGAAGGCTAAGATACCGGGTAAACCACCCACACCCACTGTATTGGCCATCATACCAAATCCAACAGAGACCACTGCCGCGATGGCACTTCCAATCATGGCTGAGATAAATGGATAGTTGTATTTTAAGTTAATCCCAAACATAGCAGGTTCTGTGACACCTAAATAACATGAAATTAAAGCGGGTACTGAAATTTGTGATTCTTCTGGTTTTGTTTTTCTGTGAAGCCACCAAATACCAAGTACGGCACTTCCTTGTGCAATGTTGCTGAGGGCAATCATAGGCCATAGTAAGGTACCACCAAAGTCATTTGCGAGTTGGAAGTCAATCGCATTGGTCATGTGGTGAAGTCCAGTAATGACAAGTGGTGCATATAAGAATCCAAAGATTCCTGCAAACAGTACACGTACTGATGATGTTAATCCGTTATAAACAACAGTTGAGATCATGGCGCCCACTTTCCATCCTAAAGGTCCAAGCACGACGTGTGCCAATACGATGGCTGGTAAGAGTGAGAATAAGGGTACGAAAATCATTGAAATCGCATTTGGAATAATTTTCTTAAAGAATTTCTCTAAGTATACAAAGACAAATCCAGTCAACATGGCTGGAATGACTTGTGCTTGATAACCAATCATTTTAATTTGGAAAGCCCCAAAGTCCCAAACTGGAATGGTATCTGCACCACTGACGCCATAAGCATTTAAAAGTTGTCCTGAGACAAGTGTGATCCCTAAGACGATTCCCAGAATTTGTGTCCCTCCCATTTTACGGGTTACAGACCATACAATACCAACCGGTAACATATGGAAGATGGCTTCAGCTGGAAGCCATAAGAAATGGTTCACACCTGACCAAAATTGTGAGATGTCTGTAATGGTTTGTGTTCCATTCACAAAATCAAAACCACCCAAATCATTAAACATCTTCACACCTTCTAAAATGTTTCTAAATCCTAAAATCATACCACCAACAATGATTGCAGGGATAATGGGTGCGAAAATCTCAGCTAAGTTACTCATCACTTTTTGAAGTGGACTTTGGTGAGATTGTGCTTGTTTCTTGACGGCATCTTTTGTGACACCTTCAACACCTGCAAGTTTTGTGAATTCTTGATAGAACTCATCCACATCATTTCCAATAATGACTTGGAATTGTCCAGCTTGTGTAAAACTGCCTTTAACACTTTCTAAAGATTCAATCTTTTCTACGTCTGCCAGATCATTATCACCAAGCACAAAGCGCATACGCGTTACACAGTGTGTTACCGCTTGGATGTTTTCTTTGCCTCCGATATAATCGAGTAATAGATTTGCATCATGTGTAAATTTTCCCATGTTAATCCTCCTTTATTTATGGGCTTTGAATCAGTAAAAATATAAAAGACCCCCAAGTCATATCTAAAAAGATATAAACTTGGAGGTCTTGCCCTTTTGGTTACAAGCCTCACTGCGCTATATAAAATTTCTGATTCAAATGTATTTTGAGTAAGGTTTGAATTCCCTTACATCCACCTCAAGTGTAAACAAGTTCTAAATATTTGTCAAGGATAACTTGCTTACTTTTTTTCTTGTGTCATGGATTCCAGACGGTTTAGGTGAATGGTAAGGTAGACGAGTTCTTGTGGATTTATCTTCTGTTTAAGCGCTTTTTCAAGGTATTCTTGAATCTTGGTAGCACACGTTGCGGCGGATTCAAATTGACTTAAAACATTTTCTAAAATAACTTCATTTTGTAAGATTTGTGTTTTTGAAAGCACACGTTGTATCAGCATTTTTAAATGGATTGTGATCCTCTGTGTATTGGGGTCTGATAGTTTTAAGGGGATTAAATAGGTATCTCTAATAATATTCAATGCACCATAAATGCATTCAGTGACTTTACCAGTTTGGTTTTCAATACTTGTATTAATGCCATTCACAATGTGAATGGTTAAAAATCCAATTTCATCTTCTGGTAAGTCGATCTCTAGTTTTTGATTGATGTTATTTAGAAGTTCTGTGGCCATTTTAAATTCATCAGGATAGAAAATCTTTAAATCTGGATTGAGTAAATTTTGAACCATCTGTTTGTTTTCATATCGGGTGATAGAATACTGAATATGGTCTATCATCGCGATATATGCGTGATTATCAAGTTTTAAGTCATACACGTTTGCAATGTCATCAATCATGTTGTAAAGGTCCATAAAAAGGTCATGGGGTACTTCTTGTGCGAGTTGCATGATGCGTCCGACGTCCTCTTTCTGTAAACTAAAGACTTTCTCAATTTTCTCGTTTGGAATAATCTGGTTTGGTTTTAAAGTAAAACCAATTCCCAGGCCAATAATAATGTACTCCATAAAATTAGCAGTCGCATAGACTGCATTGTTGTTTAGAATTTTTTTAACACGGTATTTCATGTCTATAGTATTCCATAAGATTGAAATTTGTGCAAGTCACATAAAAAAGACCCCTAAGGGTCTTAAGTTTTAATCTAGGGGTGTCCAAGTAAATTTCTTGACCACAACAGTTGTGAGTAGATATAAAATCACGATCCCAAATACCCAGAATAGGTGAAGTGGATCCATGGGAACTAAATCAACACTCAATGAAAGTTTTGTGGTTACGATAAGAATGGTTGCGAACACTGAGAATAATGACGCAAATACCAGTGCAGTAGAAGGTCTATTCTTAAATGATAATGGTTTTTTCGTTCTGATGATAAAGATAATCAAGGATTGAGAAATAATACCAAATGCGAACCAAAATACTTGGAAGTAAATGGCTTGTTCAGGGGTTTTAATGCCCAAGATAAACCATAATACAACGAAACTCATAATATCAAACACAGAACTTAAAGGTCCAAATATTTTCATAAAGTGTACGAGTGAATCACTGGAAAGACGTTTGGGTCTTAAAAGATCTTCATCATCCACATTATCAAAGGGGATACCAATTTGTGCTAAGTCTGATAAGAGGTTTTGAACTAAAATATGAACAGGTAGTAAGGGTAAGAAAGGCAAGAATAAACTTGCGACAATGACTGAAATCATGTTTCCAAAATTACCACTTACGGCTAGTTCTAGATATTTAATCATGTTTACAATGGTCTTGCGGCCTTCAAGAATTCCAGCTTCAAGGACATGTAAATCTTTTTCTAAAAGAATGATATCGGCACTTTCTTTTGCGATATCTACGGCTGTATCCACTGAGATGCCAACATCTGCTTGTTGGAGGGCCAAGGCATCATTAATCCCATCACCCAAGAAGCCAACAATGTGGTCTTTGTTTTGGAATGCTTTAACGATACGTTGTTTTTGAGTGGGTGAGATTTTCGCAAAGAGTTTACAGTTTTCAACATTTGCTTCTAATTCTTCATCACTCATCGCTTCAATATCATTACCCATGTAGAATACATCAGTATTAATCCCAACTTTTGAACAAACTTTTTTGGCAACACCAAGGCTGTCTCCTGTAATAACAACAACATCCACGCCGTGGCGGTGTAAACTTTCAATGGTTGGTTTGGCACTTTCTTTGGGTGGATCTAAAAATCCAATAAAACCAATGAGTACCAAATCATTTTCATCTTCAATGCCAAACTCATGATCCTCAGGTATGTCGTTTTTCTGTGCAACAGCAATCATACGTAAGCCGTCATTGTTGTGTTGAGCATAAACTTCTAAGGCTTCTTCACGTGTTTTGTCATCTAAGATGCTCACTACACCATCTCGGTCAATATATTTTGTATTTTCTAAGATTTCTTCTACAGCACCTTTTGTGATGAGTTGGCGTTTTCCTGATTGATCTTCTAAGATGACACTCATGCGTCGTCTTGCAAAGTCAAAAGGGATTTCATCCACTACATCGTAGTAATTGACAAGATCATACATGTTGTAGCTTTCAGCACGTTCGATGATGGCTAAGTCAATTAAGTTTTTAAGACCACTTTGGAAGTATGAGTTGAGATAGGCATGACGTAAGATACGCATGTCATCATCACCCTTAACATCCATATAGCGCTCTAAGATGATTTCATCTTGCGTGATGGTTCCTGTTTTATCAGTACAAAGAATGTCCATTTCTCCAAATGTTGAAATGGAGGATTGTGATTTAATGATTGTTTTGTGTTTAGCCATGTTGATGGCACCACGTGATAAACCACTGGTTAGGGCTACCGGTAACATTTCTGGTGTTAATCCAACAGCAACAGTGAGCGCAAATAAGAATGCTTCAACGAAGTCTTTTTTAAGGACACCATTTATCACAAAGATGATGGGTAACATGACGATCATCAGTTTCATTAAGAGTTTTGAAATGATTGAAATACTGTTTTCAAAACTGTTGACTGTTTCAATTTCTTCCAGTGATTTTGCCATACTCCCTAAGTATGTATCATCACCACGTCTCACAACAACACCACGTCCAGATCCTGAAACAACGTTTGTGCCCATGAGGGTGAGGTTGGTGTAGTCTGTTTCTTGATCAAGTTCATTTTCATCAAGTCCCACAAATTTCTCAACAGGGAGTGATTCTCCAGTTAAGGTCGCTTGGGATAAGAAAAGGTCTTTGGCTGATATAATCCGCAAATCAGCTGGAATAATATCACCGGCTGACAAACGTATGATATCACCCAAAACAATTTGGTCGATTGGAATTTCTATAAACTCACCATTTCTTAATACGGCACTGGTGTTGGATACCATGTCCAAGAGTTTTTCACCAGCTGCAGTTGATCTTTCATCTTGAATGAATGAAACAAGGGTTGAGGCTAAAACCACAAAGAGTAAGATTGTGATTGTGACATAGTCTTTTTCTGTTTCAATAATGATGTCATTCACAAATGTAATGGCAATCACGACAATCAATACCAAGTTGAATGGGTTGATTAAGACGTTCACAAACCCGATGAGTGGGTGGGGTCTTTTTGCTTTCGTGATTTCATTAGGTCCAAAATTTTCTAGTTTTGCTTGGGCTTCTGTATCAGTGAAACCTTCTGCACTTCCATCTACTTTCTCAAATAACTCATCTTGAGATAGCTTCAGAATTTTTAGAATGTCTAATTTCATAAAGTAAATCTCCTTCCATCTATATAGGTAAGCTTGGAACGATTGTTACTTAAAAAACCATGTGATACTACAAGGGTCTTCATCTAACAATTGTCCATAATTTTCTGAGCTGCAACTTCGAGGCTTCATGTAATATCACCACATCCTTTCACTTCTAACATTGTAACAATTATGTGACATGAGTGCAATAATTATGGATTGTGCGTCTTAAATGAAAACATTTTCACTATGTTATGAAATTTTATGAAAACTATGACTGCTGTTTGTGGTATAATATACGAAATAACTTGGAGGCAAATATGAAATATAAAGCAATATTATTTGACTTAGATGGTACATTGATGCCAGTAAGTAATGATGATTTCGAAAAAGTATATTTAGGCAGTTTATCAAAATCGCTTGCATCACATATTGAACCTGATGCCCTTTTAAAATCAATGTGGAAGGCACTGGATGTGATGGTAAAAGATACAGGTGATACTAAAAACGATGTAATTTTCTTTGAACAATTTGGAACACTTATTGGAGAGGAATTACTTGATGTTTTAGAACCCAAGTTTGATGCGTATTATCGTGGTGAATTTGAGGTATTACAAAGTGTTCTTGATGATAATAAGGAAATGGTAGAAACCATTCAATACTTAAAAGATAAAGGGTATCGCTTAATTGTAGCAACAAACCCCATGTTTCCACCCATTGCGGTAGAAAGAAGGCTTGAGTTTTCAGGTCTTGATCCTGAGGATTTTGATTTTATCTCAAACTTTGAAATCCATACAAAAACAAAACCGCATAAAGCTTACTTTGAGGAAGTATTAGAAATGAATGGCTTAAAACCAGAAGAGTGCCTTATGGTTGGAAATGACATGGAAGAAGATATGGTTGTGAAAGAATTAGGCATGGATGGCTGGATCTTGGATGATTATCTGATTTCAAGAAATGGTACTGATGTCTCTGACTGGCGTGGCTCACGTAAGGACTTTTATAGAAAAGTAAAGGAGCAGTTATAATGAAAATAGGTTGTGTTAAAGAAATTAAAGCATTTGAAGAGCGTGTTGGTTTGACACCTGCACATGCATTTGAATATATTTCAGCAGGTCATGAAGTGATGGTTGAAAAAGGTTGTGGCTTGGGTTCGGGATTTTCTGATGAAGACTATGAAAAAGTTGGTGTAACGGTATCAGATAATGCTAAAGATGTTTGGGATTTTTCTGAAATGATGATTAAAGTCAAAGAACCTTTAGAAAGTGAATTTCCATTTTTAAAAGAAGACTTAATTCTGTTTACGTATCTTCATCTTGCCAGCAATAAACCCCTAGCGGATGTTTTAATCGAGAAAAAAGTGAAGGCCGTGGCTTATGAAACGATTGAAGATGACTTTGGACGTTTGCCACTACTCAAACCCATGAGTGAAGTGGCAGGACGTCTTGCGATTCAAGAGGGCAGTAAGTATTTAGAAAAACAATACGGTGGTAAAGGAATTTTATTATCAGGAGTACCTGGAGTACGTGGTGGTAATGTCCTTATCATTGGCAGTGGTGTTGTGGGGATGAATGCCACAAAGACTGCTTTAGGGATGGGCGCAAATGTGACTGTATTGGGGATTGATTTAGCCCGTCTTGATTATTTCTCAGATGTCTTTAATGGACAAATTCAAACCGTCTACTCAGATCGCATTAACTTAGAAAAAGAATTGAAACGCGCTGATTTGGTTGTTTGTACAGTGCTGATTCCTGGTGGAAAAACACCCAAACTCATTCAAAGAAAACATCTTAAAATGATGGAAAAAGGCAGCGTCATTGTGGATGTTGCGGTAGACCAAGGTGGATGTTGTGAGACAAGTCGCCCTACAACGCATAAAGATCCAATCTTTGAGGTCGATGGGATTATTCACTATTGTGTTTCAAATATGCCAGGGGCTGTACCGATGACATCAACTCAGGCCTTAAGTAATGCAACACTTCAGTATGGACTGATTATTGCAAACCTTGGTTTAGAGAATGCAGCACACACAAATAAAAGCATCGCAAAAGGGATTAATGTATACAAAGGTGCTGTTGTACACCCACAACTTGCAGCGGCATTGAATGAAGTGTGTGTGAACTATGAAAATCTTATCTAAGTGATGGAAATCTTAGTGATTAATTGATACAATATAAATAACAATAAAGGAGGTGGCCATCATGCCAAATGTAGTAACACATGGTTTAATGGCACTCGATGTTTATAATCAATTAGAAACTTCACGAGTGAAATCAGCGATCAAAGCATTTCCAAAGGCATATCTTTTGGGAAGCAATGGCCCTGATATTCTTTTTTATTACCAAGCTTTGCCTTGGCAAAATCAAGAATTGAATCAGAAGATTGCGGATTATGGTCATGTGGTTCATTCAGAAAACATCAATGAATTTTATAATACTGCGATGAAGTTTGTCTTAAGTATTAAAGACGAAAGACGTCAAGATATTCTAATTTCATTTATGGCGGGTCATTTGCAACACTGGGCACTTGATACGTTGGCACATCCATTTATCTTTTATCGATCAGGTCCCTTAGAAGGCAAAAGACCATATGATCATTATCGCTATGAATCAATGATCGATGCTTTGATGGTTACATACGTCAAACGTAAAAGACTACAGAACCTGAAGGCGAAAAGATTCTTAGATGTCAGTGACGAAGAAAGACGCGTGATTGCTTCTTTCTATCAAAGGCTGTTGGATGCAGTATTTAATATTAAAACATCACCCCAAGTGATTGAAGATGCTATCAAAACATTTAAAAGATCATTAACTTACCTTTATGATCCCAACAATGTGACATTTAATCTTGTATCAAGATTTGAGAAACGTTTTGGAACACCTTGGAAGTATTCAAGTCATATTGTCAGTTCAAAAATTGACGCAAAATATGATGTGTTGAATTTAAAACATGAAGCGTGGTCAAACCCTACCAATGTTGATGAAGTTTCAACACAAAGTTTTGTGGATATATACAATCAATCGATTGATTTGGGACTGGATGCCTTAGCGCATTTAAATCAAACACTTGAAACTAAGGAAATTCGTTTCGATGATTTACTCCAAGGACGATGCTATGACACAGGCCGATCAGAAGGTTTCGCAATGGTTGTTTATGATAGTATTTATTTAAAAAATAGTTAGAAAACGGAGGCTTTATTATGTTAGTTTATATTCATGGTAAAAATATTGATATTACGGATGCAATGCATAATCGCATAGAAACGAAATTAGGTTTTATGGACAAGTACTTTGAGTTGGATGATTCCTATCGTGCCAATGTCATCGTTAAAACACATAGACCCATGACTGAAGTTGAAATTACCATTCATACAAAGTTTGGTATCTTACGTGCTGAAGTACAGCATGAAGATTTCTACGCAGCATTAGACATTGCAGTGGATAAACTAGAAGATCAGATTCGTCGTCAAAAAACAAAACTTTCAAGAAAAAATCGCGAGAGCTTATCAGAAGCATTCTTGAATTTAATTGAAAGCGAAGATATTGAAGAAGAAGCAAAACTTGTAAGAACAAAAACCATTCATGCAGAAAAAATGGAACTCAATGATGCCATTCTCAGTATGGAGCTTCTTGGACACACATTCTTTATCTATACAGATGAGGAAACAGATGAAGTCGCTGTTGTATATAAACGTTTAGACGGAGATTATGGTTTATTAGAAGTCGAAAGATAGTGATTTCTATTTGAAAGTATGATATGATTTGTGCAAATTATGGAGGCGGTAAAAATGAGTTTTAAAGATGTATTTAAAAATATTTTAAACCCAATTGAAGAAGATGATTATGAATTAGAACTTGATCGCGATGAGCTTGAGTCACCTGTAGAGGGACTCAGTGAATACGAAAAAACGAAATCACAAGGACGTATGAGTTTTCCAAACGATACCCATATGGTACTCTTTGAGCCAAGATCTTTTGAAGAAGCAGAAGAAGTTGCGAAGTATTTAAAAGATAAACGTGCGGCTGTAGTTAACTTGCATCGCTTGCAAAGAGACTATGCACAACGTACAATCGACTTTTTAACAGGAGTGGTTTTCGCATTAGATGGCACAATCCAAAAAATTGGACATGATGTTATTCTTTGTACACCACATTCAGTATCAGTCGAAGGCGAAATTAGTATGAGTATCGAAGATATCGACGAGTAATGCTTAAGGGGATTCCGATTAAGCGCCAAAATGCTCAGGATCAAGAAAAAAATCGTCTACGTCTCGAAACTGATATTGCACAGCTCATTAATGAGAATAACAGTTTAAAAACACAAGTCACAAATCTCTTAGCACAGCTCGATTATGCTCATAGAAGCATGAAAGAAAAGCTGGAAGCTTTAGAAATTAAAGAAAAAGAGATTGAAAAATCAATTATCCTTGCAAACAAAGAGGCAAGTGATATAATTGAAAAAGCATATAAAAATGCGGATATTATTACACAAGAAGTGATTTCTTCATCTTTTGATACCTTAATAGAGATTCAAAAAAACGTTGATCACGATAAAGATTTGTATAACCGTCTTGCTTTTAAAAGTGAAGCGCTCAAGCATATCTTATCAGGCATTGATCAAGAAGAAATTAAGAACTTAATGTTATTTAACGAAGATCACGACACATTCTTTAAGAAGTAGTTACTTAGAGACTTCAGGTTTGGTGAAACTGAAGAACGAAGCTTAATGAATATCACGTGTGAGTTAGTTTTCAGAAAAATTTAAGTAAGAAAACCGGATCATCGCGTTATAGATGAATAAGTGCATGATGAAAATCATGAATTTAGGTGGTACCACGCTGAGGCGTCCTATAGTTTTAGGACGTCTTTTATTTTTGATTACAAAGGAGAGAAATACAAAAATGAATTATAAAGATACCTTGCATTTACCCAAAACAGAATTTGAAATGCGCGGAAACTTAAACAAAAAAGAACCGCAAATTCAACAAGATTGGGAAAAAATCGAATTATATAAAAAAATGTTAGCAGAAAGAGAAGACGCAAAAGTCTTCGGTTTTCATGATGGGCCACCGTATGCCAACGGTAACATTCACTTAGGACACGCATTAAACAAATCTTTAAAAGATTTTGTGGTGCGCTCAAAATTCATGGCAGGATATAAAGTGCCTTATAGACCCGGTTGGGATACACATGGTCTACCCATTGAAGTGGAAATGCAAAAACAAGGCGTTGATCGTAAATCAATGAGTACTGCAGAATTTAGAAAACTCTGTGAAAACTTTGCGCGCGAGCAAGTGGCACTTCAAGTAGAAGATTTAAAAGCCCTTGGAACTGTGGCCGATTATGAAAATCCATACATTACCTTAAACAAAGACTATGAAGCAAAACAATTAGAAATCTTTGCGGATATGGCTTTAAAAGGCATGATTTATAAGGGACATCGACCTGTATACTGGTCACCATCCAGTGAAAGTGCCTTAGCCGAAGCTGAAATTGAATACCAAGACAGAAAAGACCCCCAAATCTATGTAAAATTCCAAGTTGTTGATGGAAAAGATTTACTCACAAGTGATGATTACTTTGTGATCTGGACAACCACACCTTGGACCATTCCTGGAAACTTAGCAATTTCAGTCAATGGTGATTTAGATTATGTTTTAGTCAAAACAGAAAAAGGAAACTTTGTTTTACTTAAAGCTCTTTATGAAAACGTTCTAAAAGAACTTGAACTTGAAGGTGAAGTCTTAAAAACTTTCAAAGGACAAGAACTTGAAAACATGACCACCAAGCACCCACTTTATGACCGTTTATCTCCCATATTACTTGGCGATCACGTTACAGATGATGCAGGTACAGGGTGTGTCCATACAGCACCTGACCACGGTGAGGAAGACTTTGAAGTCTGTAAAAAATATGGCATTGAACCCATTATGCCTGTAGATTATAAAGGTCATTTAACAGAAGTAACAGGACAATTTAATGGCATGTTCTTTGAAAAAGCCAACAAAGAAGTGACCATGGCACTTGATGAGCTTGGTGTACTTCTTAAACTAGGATGGATTACGCACTCCTACCCACATGACTGGCGTACAAAAAAACCAGTAATTTATCGTGCAACCACACAATGGTTTGCGTCTATTGATAAAGTAAGAGCCCGTGTCCTTGATATTATTGAAGATGAAGTTGAGTGGATCCCATCATGGGGTAAGCGACGCATGCACAACATGATTGCAGATCGTGGAGACTGGACGATTTCTAGACAACGTGTTTGGGGTGTTCCCATTCCTGTCTTCTATGGTGAAGATGATTCACCCATTATTGAAAAAGAAGTCTTAGATTATGTGATTGAACTTGTTAGAGAACATGGTACAAACGTTTGGTTTGAGCGTGAGGCAAAAGACTTATTACCAGAAGGGTATACCCACCCTTCATCACCAAATGGTGAATTTAGAAAAGAAACAGACATCATGGATGTTTGGTTTGATTCAGGATCAAGTCATACAGCCGCTTTAAATCATGATGAAACACCCCTACCAGTAGATCTATATCTAGAAGGATCAGATCAATACCGTGGATGGTTTAACAGTTCACTCATCATCGCAACATCCGTCTATGATCATGCACCTTATAAAGCTGTATTATCACATGGATTCATCATGCAAGAAGATGGCGAAAAAATGAGTAAATCTAAAGGAAACGCAAAGAGTCCTCGTGACATCTTTAATACTTTAGGCGCTGATATTTTAAGACTTTGGGTTGCAAGTGTGGATTACCAAAGTGATGCACCTTTCTCAGATAATGTCTTAAAACAAGTGTCAGAAACATACCGTAAAATAAGAAATACATTCAGATTCATGCATGGTAACCTCGCAGACTTTGATGTTGAAAAAGATGCAGTCGCACCAGAAAACATGAGTGCACTGAACCGTTATGTTTTAAATGAAGTGAATAAACACAATAAAAAAGCACAAGAAGCATACGCAAAATATGACTTCCAACGCATGACAACCATTGTCTCAACAGCCCTCACAAACTTAATGAGTGCCTACTACTTAGACTACACAAAAGATATTCTTTATATTGAAAAAGAAGATTCTAAATCAAGAAGAGAAATCCAAACTGTACTTTATGAAGCACTCCTTACATACTCACGCCTCATGGCACCAGTGCTTGTTTATACAACAGAAGAGTTAAACCGTATTTTCAGACCAGAAGATGTATCCATTCATTTAGAACGTTTTGTGGAAGTTAAAGATGCACTCCTTACTGAGGAAGAAGTGTCCGCATTTGAAAGACTCTTTGAATTACGTGAAGCAGTCTATAAAGCATTAGAAGATAAGCGTGCTGAAAAAGTGATTGGTAAATCACTTGAAGCAGAAGTCTTACTTAACCTTACAAGTGAAGATAAAGCACTGGTCGATACATATTTAAATGAAACAACCAAACAATGGTTCATCGTATCGAAAGTAAGCTTTACAGAAAATACACTACCAGAAGTTCTAGGCTTTAATGTGGATGCAGTACCCTTTGAAGGTCACTCATGTCCACGTTGCTGGAACTTAGTTGAACATGTTGATGAAGATGGTCTGTGTGATCGTTGTCATCATATCTTAAAGGATTAATCATGAAAATTACATCAGTACAAAACCAAATGATTAAAGACTTGGTGAAATTAAAAGATAAAAAAGTGCGCGATAAAACAGATTCCCTTCTTGTTGAAGGGGATCATCTGATTGAAGAAGCAAGAAATGCAAATCTAATCATTAACACTTTGGGAAATGATCAAGATGATATTGAAATCAGTGAACATGTTTCTTTAAAACTCTCACAAACAAAATCTGGTTCTTCACGCTTTGCGCACATTCATAAACCAAAGTATGAACTTTCAAAAGGTTCACGCTTTTTGGTTTTAGATGGTGTTCAAGATCCAGGAAATGTAGGAACTTGTATTCGCAGTGCCTATAGCTTTGGATTTGACGGTGTTGTGTTGTCTTTAGATTGTGCTGATGAGTATAATGATAAAACAATCCGTGCATCTCAAGGGGCCATCTTTCATATGCCATGTGTTAGAATGGATTTATCCGATGCTTTTGATTTCTTCAATACGCATCATATGAAAATCTATGCGACCCATGTGGACGATAAATCTAAAGTATTGAGTGATGTAGATCCTGATGAACACTTTGCGGTTGTGATGGGATCTGAAGGACAAGGTGTCTCTCAAATGACACTAAATAGAAAAGATGAAACACTCCATATTGAGACTTCACACTTTGAATCCTTAAATGTGGCAGTCGCATGTGGGATTATTTGTTATAAGTTAAGAAAATAAAAAGGATAATGATTGCACTGGCAATGGGTTATTCTATATAATTAAATAAATGGAGGTATGGTTATGAAAGTATTTGATTCATTAAGAAAGAGGCACTCTGCCTACGATTTAAGTAAAATCTCAAGTTTAAGTGATGCAGCAGTGGTTGAAGTTGTGAAAGAAGCGGTGTTACTCACACCCTCAAGCATGAACTCACAATCACAACGTGTCGCAATTTTATTTGGAGACAAAAGTGATGCATTTTGGGATTTAACCCGTGAAGCACTTAAAAAAGTGGCACCTGAAGAAGGGTTTGAAAGAACAGTTGAAAAATTGGAGAAATTCAAAGGCCAAGGGACCATACTTTTCTATGCGGATACAAACACCACAAAAAACTTAGAAGAATCATATCCTTTATACAAGGAAAATTTTGCAACTTGGGCCCAACAAGAAAATGCCATGTTGCAACTGGTTGTATGGAGTGCACTGGCTGAAAGAGGCATTGGTGCAAGCTTACAACACTACAATCCTGTCATTGATGAGGATGTTGTGAATACATTTGGTATTGATCCCACTTGGAAACTAGTCGCACAAATGCCATTTGGTGGTGCAGACTTTGAATTTACGCCCAAGGAAAAACTACCTTTAGAAAAGACTGTAAAAGTCGTTAAATAATTAATGTTAAGAGATCTTAAAGCATTTGCTTGAGATCTTTTTTTTCTTTAAAATGATTTGGCACTCTAAGCTTGACAGTGCTAAATTATGTGCTATAATAATAATACGGTAGCACTCAAAGGTATGGAGTGCTAAAAAAGGAGGTAGAAATTATGAAAAATCAATTAGCAAGAAGACAAAACTTTTTAGAAAGTTTCTTTAATGATGAAATGTTCACCTATGGGAAAGACATCGATATTTATCATGAAGATGATAAATTTGTGGTTGAGGTAGATATGCCAGGATTCAACAAAGATGATATCGTGGTTGAGTTTAAAGGTGATGTCCTATCGATTAACGCAAAACATGATGAAGAAGTTGAAGATACAACTAGGAAAAATTATTATTACCGTTCAAGAAGTACAAAATCCTACAATAAACAAATTCGTTTTAACAATGTGGACAATGCACTTGTGGATGCAGCATATGATGATGGGGTCTTAAAAGTGATCTTACCCACAAAAACTGAAGAAGCGGATGAAATCAGCCGTATCAGTGTCAAATAAAATTTTTAATTTGGTGGACTTTAGGGAAGTAAATATCCTTTATAGTTCACCTTTTTTAATGCAATGTCACATTTTTTTTGAATGTGGTTTCACAATAAATCGTGTTATAATAATACTAGGTGATAAAATGATAAAATTTCCAAGTAAGTTAACTGATATTTTATCGCAAATTAATGCTCAAGGTTATGAAGCGTTTTTTGTGGGGGGATGTGTTCGTGATGCGATATTAGGGATTGAAACCTTTGATATTGACATTAATACAAATGCATCAACAGATGTATTATCAGAACTCTTTTTAGATTATTCTCCAATGGTATATGAGAATTATGGTAATGTTAAATTTAAACTGGATGAATACCGCGTAGATATCACGCGTTTTCGTAAAGAAGGTAAATATAAAAAACACCGCTATCCAGGCTCGATTGACTTTAATGCGACCTTAAAAGATGACATCATGCGCCGTGATTTTACAATCAATGGCCTTGTATATCATCCTGATCGCAGTATTGGTGATTTGGTCGATGGTTTAAATTCTTTAAAGAAAAAAGAAATGAAAACAATTGGGAATCCTTATTTAAAATTAGATGAGGATTATTTAAGAATGTTAAGACTGGTGCGTTTTGCATCAAAACTTGACTTCAGTATTGAACCCCATACCTTCAGCATCTTACAAAAGCATTATCACAACGTTAAAAAACTTGGATTATCACAAATTGAAAATGACCTATTTGGGTTTTTAGAGACTGATAATTTTGCGAAAATGGTCCTTGAAAACCCATGGATGATTACTGAACTGATTGAAGAAATGGACTATGCGGTTGGTTTTGAACAAAATAATAAATATCATAACTACGATTTATTTGAACATACAGTTCATGTGATTGATGCATGTCCTACACTTGAACTTAAAATTGCAGCACTCTTTCATGATTTGGGTAAAATACCTGCCAAAGTTGTGAATCAAGATGGTACGTTCAGTTTCCCACGTCATGCAAGTTTGAGTCTTCAAATTATGAATCGCTATTTCAGTGAGTGGACCTTGAGTCGCTTCAGTAAAGACAGCATCAGAAAACTTGTCTTATTACATGATTTATCCATTCCTATGGATTATATTGAAATGAAAAAGCTTGTTTACTATAACGGTATGGATTTTATGCGTAAGTTAATCGCATTTAAAAAAGCAGATAACATGGCAAAAAGTGAACATGCTGCTTATCAAATTGAAAAATGTCAGAATTATAATTTATTCTTAGATAGAATTGAAAAAGAAAACCCACCCCTATCGCTTAAAGATTTAGCGATTACGGGGCTTGAATTAAACACTGAACCCAAAACAAGAGGTAAAATCTTGGAATCATTGATGATTTTGGTGATTGAAGGGAAAGTAGAGAACACAAAAGAAGCCTTACTTGAAGAAGTGAAAAGGATTAGACATGAGCTATATTAATGTAAAAGACATTCGGAAAATATATCAAATGGGTGACCTTGAGATTAAAGCTGCCGATGGTGTGAGCTTTACGATTGAGAAAGGTTCTTTTACAGTGATTGTGGGACCCAGTGGGGCAGGAAAAACAACCGTCATGAATATTCTTGGTGGGATGGATTTACCCACATCAGGCTCCATTCAAGTGGATGGTAAAGAAATCAGTACCATGAATGACAAAGCCATGACACAATATCGCCGAGATGATGTTGGATTTGTCTTTCAATCTTATAATTTAATCGCAAATCTGACAGCTTTAGAAAATGTCGAACTTGCGACACAAATCTGTAAAGATGCAAAAAACCCAGAAGAAATCTTAGCACAGGTTGGACTTGGAGATCGTTTGGATAACTTTCCAGCACAACTTTCAGGTGGTGAACAACAACGTGTTGCGATTGCCAGAGCCATTGCGAAAAATCCAAAGATCTTACTTTGTGATGAACCCACCGGTGCTTTAGATACTGAAACGGGAAAACATATCTTAAAAGTCCTACAAGAATGTAGTACGGTGTACGGTATGAGTGTGCTTGTGATTACGCATAATCGCGCCATTACGGGTCTTGGTGATCAAGTCATTGAGATAAGAGATGGTAAAGTTGAATCCAACACCTTAAATGAAACACCAATGCTGGTGGAAGATATCGCATGGTAAAAGATTTAATCAGAGAAATAAAACGGAAACTTTATCAATTTGTAGCCCTCACACTCATCACACTGTTGGGGGTTGGTTTCTTTGTGGGAATCCAAGTCACAGGCTATAACATGAGACAAACAGGGAATGCTTATATGGATGAGCGTTCCGTTTTGGACTATTTCACACAACACTCTTTAGGGATTGACGAAGAAATGATTGCAGAACTTCAAGAACTGCTGGGTGGTAGTGTACAAGGGGTCTTTGAAGAAGACATGTTTGCGCGCAGTGAAAAATTTGATGATGTTTTAAAAGTGTTTTCTTATACAGATGCAACTAAAAATGACATCACACTTCTTGAAGGACGATTACCCAATAACCCCAATGAAGTGTTAATGGATGAAAAGATGGTTGAGTTGTATGATTTTAAAATACACGATACATTAAAACTGATTAAAAATGATATTTTTGATACAACAGATGTGACGGTTGTTGGGTTTATTGAATCCAGTTTATTTTTAAATTTAGAGCGCGGTCAATCACGATTGGGTGTGGGTAAAGTCAATGGATATATTTATGCCTATGATATACCTCATATTAGTGATGATGTTATTTATACGGGTGTCCGTATTAAAGACAGTGATGTCGATGATGTTATTTATACTTTAGAGAAAAATGAAGCTGCCATCTCAAAAGCACGATTTGATCGCATCATTCAACCAGAAATTGAAAAACTTGAACAAGCACAAATTGATTTAGATAAAGGACGACAAGATGCAGAAAAAGCCTTTTTTGATGCAGAAAAAGGATTTGAACAAGCAGAAGCAAAACTCGCATCCTCCCGCATACAATTGGAAGCGGGGATCAATCAATTAAGCCTCATCCCAATCACAACAGGAACACTAGATGAACGTTTAGAATTTGCGTATGCCAGTTATGAAAAATCAAAAGAATACTTAGAACTTGCGATTGAAGGCTTTCAAACTAGACTTGATGAAGAAGAAAATGAAATCATCAAAGATTATATTAAGGAACAAATGGCCATCCCGCTTCAAGAACTAGAAAAGCTCAATTCAGAATTTCTAGGCGGTTATAACCAACTGAAAAGTGGTGTGAATCAATATAATCAAGGTGTTTTAGAACTTGAAGAAGGTAAAGAAACTTTTGAAAGAGAAAAACAAAACACTTTAAATGAACTCTCATCAGCTCAAAAGAAAATAGATGATGGTTATAAGAAAATAGAAAACGCAGATCATGGGAAGCTTTATGTTCAAACCCGTGAAGATACCATCATTGGCTATCGTGAGTTTTATGATGACAGTAATCGTATTGAGAAAATAGGACGCGTATTTCCAATTATCTTCTTTGCGGTCTCAATTTTGATTACACTGAGCACCATTACCCGAATGGTTGAAGAAAACAGAATGGAAATGGGCGTATATAAGGCACTTGGATATTCATCTTTAAGAACCTCTATGAAATACATTCTCTTTACCAGTTTGACATGGATTTTAGGTTCTGTTTTAGGTTTATACTTAGGTTTTTATTTTATCCCAAGTATTATCTATGATGCTTATCGTATTATGTACCAAACCCCCAATATGGTGGGTGGTATCGTACTTTCTTATGCAATCATTCCTGTGTCGATTAGTTTTATCAGTTCAGTGGGTGTTGCGTTTGTGAAGAGTATGCGCGTTTCAACGGAAAAAACAGCACAACTGTTAAGGCCAGTAGCGCCAAAGAGTGGTCAACGTATTTTACTGGAGCGCATGGATTTTATTTGGAAGAAATTATCCTTTCTTTATAAAGTCAGTTTCAGAAACTTATTTAGAAATAAAACACGTTTCTTGATGACACTTCTTGGAATCGGCGGAACAACGGGACTGCTGATTGTTGGATTTGGTATATCACATTCCATCCATTCAATTGTAGATTTACAATTTGATGAACTGTATCAATATGATGGCATGGTTTTCTATAGTGAACGTGAATTTGAAGAAACTGAATTTGATGAGAGTTTAAAAGCACACGTCACCAGTGAAAAGATGAATGGTTATGAATACTCTGTGTATGCTGTGGAAGATTTAAAAGAACTCCCCAACTTTATCGCACTTCAAAATCGTAAATCAAAAGATGCCTTAGACTTTGGGGCGGATGATGTTATTTTAACTGAGAAATTTGCACGACTTTTAAATGTTAAAGTAGGGGATATGGTTGAAATACTGATTGATGATCGTCCTGTGACAGTACGGGTTGATGCCATTACTGAAAACTATACGTATAACTTTATTTATACAAGTCTAGATAAGCTTGAAGATGTGACTCAAAGAGACCTCAAAGATAATATGATGCTCTTTAAAAAAGAAGACACTAAAGGTTTAGCAGAAAGCATCCTTAAACATGATAATGTCTTAGCAATTCAATTCTTAGATGATGCGGCCGGTACATATAATGAAATGATGGCCAGCTTTGATATTGTGATTTGGGTTGTGGTGGGGGCTGCACTGGCACTTGAAGTTCTTGTACTGACAAACCTTATTTCATTGAACATGAGTGAGCGTACCAAAGAGCTTGCAACCCTTAAAGTATTAGGCTTTTATCCAAAAGAACTTTCCAGTTATATTTTAAGAGAAAACATTATTCTAACTCTGATGTCAATTCTATTTGGACTTGTCTTTGGAAGACTCTTACATCTATTTGTGATTACTCAAGCTGAGATTGATTTAGTGATGTTTAATTATGAACTCAGAGCCAGAAGTTACGTTGCGGCATCAATGTTGACGCTTGTTTCAAGTATCTTAATTAATTATCTGATGGCGCGTAAAGCTGACAGAGTCAACATGAGTGAAGCATTGAAGTCTTTTGGTGAATGATTCTGTACGACACATGATTTTGATTGACAATGTGTACTTTAACTTTTAATATAATATAAATGAAGGTGAAATTATGGAAAACTTAGACGAAGATAGGTGTAGTTTAAACACTGCAAAGGAGGCAAATTCATGAATAGTGGTATTCAATTTTTTCTATTAGGATTCCTTATTTTAATGAATGCGTTTTTTGCGGGAACAGAAATTGCATTTGTATCTTTAAATCAAGGAAAAATTAAACAATTAGCGGATGATGGCAGTAGACGTGCAAGAAAACTTGTAACAATTTTGGAATCATCCTCAAACTTTTTATCTGTAATTCAAATAGGTGTTACACTTGCAAGTATTTTATCAGGGGCCATGGCATCCGATGCCTTTTCAGATGGTTTAACACGATGGATCGTATCCATTTCAAGTTTAAATCCAGTCTCTGTTAAACCCATTTCGGTGATTCTGATTACAGTAACGACAATGTACTTAATGCTTGTTTTTGGTGAGTTAGTTCCCAAAAAGATTGCGATGAGTCATACTGAGGAATTTGCGCTTTTAGCAGCGTATCCCATTTGGATGATTTCAGTTGTATTTACACCATTTGTAAAATTACTCTCAATTTCAACAAACTTAATTTTAAGACTCTTTGGCATTGATCCTCATAAAGTTGAGGAGATTACAGAAGAAGAGATAAGACTTCTTGTGGAACAAGGTGAAATTGACATCTCAGAAAAAGAAATGATTAAAAATGTCTTTGAGTTTGATAATCTTGAAGTGCGTGAAATTATGACGCACCGTACAGACATCGTTGCCATTGAGCGTGATACACCGTTTGAAGAACTCTTAGATATTGTTCACTCAGAACCGTATACACGCTATCCAGTGTATGAAGATAATATTGATAATATTGTTGGTGTGTTACATCTTCGTGATTTATTGTCATTTATGCATACACAAGGAA